>Ga0265301_10000807_pt1 | contig 42763 bp, 60 predicted proteins | sample AusTroGonzalo_MG_2_FD_193488 | JGI IMG/M metagenome (GOLD analysis project Ga0265301, IMG submission 193488) | Bovine rumen microbial communities from tropical cattle in Woodstock, Queensland, Australia - Gonzalo_04 | ecosystem: Host-associated > Mammals > Digestive system > Stomach > Rumen ...
GTTACAATTTTTGAAAAGCAGAAAAGCCTTTGTATGTGTTTAATTAATTACAGTATTTGGAAAAGGATAAATATGGAGTTTAGAGAAGTAGTAAGTTTGTTACATACAGAATGTAACAAGCATTTTAAAGATAGATGTTTGGATTGTAAGTTATCAGAAAGTTATTTGTGTCAGGACATTTTAAAAATGAAGAGTTTAAGTCTTGAAAAAATAGAGAAAATAGAAAACATTTGCATAGAAATAGAAAAAGAGTGAGGAAGGTGATTTTATGACAGATAATTTTATGGAAGAGGAAGACCATAGCGAAGATTTTGAAAAAATAGAAAAATCTGCAACATATAAGAAAATAAAAAAGTCTTTACTAGACCAAATGAAAGAAAATGAGATAGCAAAAGAAGTTTTTGAGGATTTGGTTAAAGATTACATGAAATTGTATGTTGTAAAAGAGCTACTCATAACAGATATAAGGAAAACAGGCGTATCTATTTCGTATAGGAACAGAAATGGATATACTACAGCAAAAAGGAATACTAGTGTATCAGATTTTTACAAGGTTAATCAGCAAATGATTACTTTGTTAAATAAATTAAAGCTCAGTCCAGTTATTGAGGAAGAAAATACAGAAGAAGATGATGATGATGAGCTCTAAAATTAATAAGTACTTAGATGAATACATAGAAATAGTTGAAAAAGATAAAATTAGGTGCTGTAAAGAGCAAAAATTGTTAGTAAAACATATTAAAAAAGTGTTTTCTACGGAAAAAATCTTTATAGATGAGGAAAGAATAGAAAAGTATTTTAGTTACCAAAAGTATTTTTTTGACCTTTATCCGTGGGAGAAATTCTTGTTCATCCTGCATAATTGTTGTTTTAAAGAAAATGGACTGCCAAGATGGAGCAAATTGTTTCTGTTTGTTGGTCGTGGAGCAGGCAAAAACGGCTATTTGGCGTTTGAAGACTTTTGCCTTTTGACTCCCACACATGGAATAGAACATTATGATATAGATATTTGTGCTAACTCGGAAGAGCAGGCGAAGACATCTTTTATGGATATATATGAGGTGTTAGAAAATCCTAAAAACAAGGATAAAATGAAAAAACACTTTTACTGGAATAAGGAAATGATACAGAATAAGAAGACTTTATCTGTTATTAAGTACAGAACTAACAATCCGAAAGGAAAGGATGGTTTAAGGTCTGGGAAAGTGGATTTTGATGAGATACACGCGTATGAAAATTACGAAAATCTTAAGGTTTTTACAACTGGGCTCGGCAAAAAGCCACACCCTAGGAGAACTTACGCAACAACAAATGGAGATATTCGAGATGGTGTGTTAGATGATAAGTTAAAAAAAGGGGTAAGAATTTTAAATGGTGAGATACCTGATAATGGCGAAATAGTATTTATTTGTAGATTAGAATATAAGGAGCAAGTACATGACCCGAAAAACTGGGAAATGGCTAATCCCTCCATCCCTTATAACATAAATTTACGCACAGAAATAGAAGAAGAGTACCAAGAATATGCAGATGACCCTTTAAACAACTCCGCATTTATGACAAAGAGAATGAATTTTTTTGTCGGAGATAAAGAGCATGAAGTTACAAGTTGGGAGAACTTAGAAAAAGCAAGTAAGCAGATAGAAAGTAACATATTCGGTAAGGAATGTGTTTGTGGAATAGATTTTACAAAAGTTAACGATTTTATGTCGGCATTTTTATTATTTAAAGTCGAAAATGGCTACGCTGGCATACATCACAGCTGGTTTTGTATCCAGTCAGTCGATAAAGAAAAGATAAAATTGCCTCTTGATAAGATGGAGGAACTTGGATTATTAACAATAGTTGATGATGTAGAAGTAAATCCCGAACTACTAACAAGGTGGTTAGAGACGCAGTCATACATATATGATATTAAAAAAGTTGCTATTGATAGCTATAGGTATGGTTATTTATCAAGAGAATTAAACAATGTAGGTTTTAACAAAGAAAACAAAAATCTAAAATTAGTTAGACCTAGTGACATAATGCAAGTATTTACTAAAGTCGTCTCTACTTTTAACCAAAATAAAATCATTTGGGGTGATGACCCTATGATGAGATGGTTTACTAACAACACAAAAGTAGTACCAACAGTACATAACAATTTCGTTTTTGATAAAATTGAGCCACATGCAAGAAAAACAGATGGTTTTATGGCATATGTGGCAGCAATGACAATCGAAAATGAACTTAGTGAATACACTGGACCTCTTGAATTTATAGATGTAATAACTCTTTAGGGTGGGGGTGATTAAGATAAGCATCTTTGATTTTTTGTTTAAGAAATTAACTAATATACATTACGAAACAGTAACAGCAAATGATAAAGTTAAGAGTTGCTTTTTAAATTTAGCAACACATACAGCAGTTAGTTATATAGCTAACACAATAAGTAAATGCGAGATTAAATCTTTTGACAAAAAAGGTGAGGTAAAGGATAAAGTATACTACAAGTTAAATGTATCACCAAATCCTAACCAAAATAGCTCGCAATTTATGAATAATTTGATTGAGAATTACTTTTATAAAGGTGAAGCGCTTGTGATAATGCATAAGAATAACTTTTATGTATGTGACGATTTTAATGTAGAGAAATTTGGAATGTCTCCAAACAGATACACAGGAATTGTGATAAATGGAGAACTTACAAACATAGAAAAGTATGCATATGATTGTTTTCATTTTAAGTTAGACAACCAAAATGTTAAAAATTTGCTTGCACTTGCTTATGATGAATACGGGAAGATACTAACAGCAAGTATTAAACACTATCTAAAAAAGAATGGTAGCAAATACAAGCTAAACATGGAGAATTATCGAGCAGGTGATAGAGATTTTCAAGCGATTTATGAAAGTGTAATTAAAGAGAATCTAAAAGACTTTTTAGAGAATGATAACGCAGTATATCCGCAATTCAAAGGTTTTAATTTAGAGGAATTTGAGCAAAGAAACGTTGGAAATTCTGCAAGTAATCAAGATATTATCTCTATGCGAAAAGATATATTTGAGATGGTTGCACAAGCTTTTAAAGTACCTGTTAGTATGCTTTTAGGTAACATAACCAATATGAACGAGATAGTAAAAGTGTATTTAACTGTGTGTATAGACCCGTTAGCGGATATGATAAGCGAAGAATTTACAAGAAAAATGTACACTATAAATGATATGAAGATTGGTAAAAAAATAAAGATAGATACTAGTACTATTAACCATATCGATTTACTCGATGTGGGTGATAATGTAGATAAATTGATCGCAACTGGTACTTGTAGTATCGATGAAGTACGAGAGCGGTTGAATATGGAACAACTTAACACAGCTTTTAGTAAAAAGCATTTTATTACTAAAAACTATGAGAATTTGCAGGAAGTAAAGGAAGGTGGAGTAGAAAATGAGTGATAAATTTTTTGGTATTAGACTGCCAGAAGGAAAAAGAAGAGGTGGTTTAGTACAAACAGCAGGAATTGCATACCAAAGCTGGAAAGAAGCAGAGGCGACTGTCGGAGATGATGACGGAGTAGGCACATTTAAGCTTAAAGCTAATACACAAAGAGTAGATAAAGGTATAGGAACTTTATCTTGTGCTAGACAGCTAAAAATTAACAGTAATAAAGCAACAATTACTAGTGCTAATAAGGTGAAAATCCTAGGAACTAATATACATGATGAAAATATTATCGAGGAGATAAGTTTAAATGGTACTACTGCGGTAACAAGCACTAAAGCGTTTAAAAAGATTAAAGCTATAGAGTTACCTGTACAGATTAACACTCCTGTCAAGCAGGTACATACAATTACGGTAGCAGGAGGAGCAGGAACAGCAAGCGGAACTGTAACAACAACTATTACATCCGCTAATCTAACAGGCTCTCCCGTATCTGTGGAAACTGAAGTAGAAAAAGATGATACAAAAGCTATTGTAGCTCAAAAAATAGCAGATGCTTTAAACGCAGATGAGGAAGTTAGTAAAGTGTTTGTTGCAACAACAGACGATGATGATGTAATAATAACTAATATAGATTATCTTGCTGATGATGCGACACTTGCTATGGCTATAGCGGATACAGATAGCACAGGCGTAGGAGCTACAGCAAGTGGAACAGATACGGCAGCAGGAGTAGAAGAAGATGCAATAATTGTTGGTTACACAGAAAAATTAGGTTTAAAAGTAAGTGCAAGAGCTGTACATAATATAGCATCTTACAAAGATGATACAACAGACGGAAGTGTTAGTTTTACGTGTGACGCGGACGAAGTTGAAAAAAATATGATTAAGTTTAATGCATCTTTAGGAACAGGAACAAGAGATACTTGCTACTTAGTAAGAGAGTAGGTGAGGAGTATGAGAAGAAAAGAGTATTATTCTCTTTCCAAAAAAGGGCAGAATGTTACTATCAACATATATGGAGATATTACAAAGTATTCTTGGTGGGAAGAGGATTATGGAGCTACTAAATTAGCAAGAGATTTAGGGCAATATGACCAAATAGATAATATAGACGTCTTTATTAACAGTAACGGTGGTTCGGTATCTGAGGGTTTGGCTATTTACAACATACTGCAACGTCATCCCGCAAAGGTTACAACGTATTGCGATGGTTTTGCATGCAGTGCGGCAAGTGTTGTCTTTATGGCAGGTGATGAAAGGATTATGTCTAATGCAAGCTTGTTAATGATACATAACGCTTGGATGTATGCGGAAGGAAATGCGGCAGAACTTAGAAAACTAGCTGATGATTTAGAAAAAATTACAGAAGCAAGTGTAAATGCTTACATGAATCACGTTAATATTGATAGAGATGAGTTAAAAGAGATGATGGACAACGAAACTTGGATAGATAGCGATGAGGCTTTAGAAAAAGGCTTTTGCACTAGCGTAGTTCAGGAAGAGCAACAAGTTGCAAATCAATCAGTTTCTGCGAAAGTTAGGGAACTCCTATTACACAGTTCACATAGATTAAACAACAATACCAGTGATGTTGCTTGTGCTGGCAGTTTCGGCATGAGCAACACAGGTATGACAAAAGAGCTTTTTGAAAATGTAAAATTATTTATAGATGAATTTAACGAAACAAAGGCGAAAATTATCGAAGAACAAAAGGAAAAGGAAGCTATAGAAGTAGCTGAGAAAAAGGAAGAAAAGAAATATATTAACTTTTTTAAAGTATTAGCGGAAGGAGTAGAGCAAGATGATTAAATTTAGCAAAGATATAAAAGAAGTTTGCAAGGAATTAATGCAAGCAATAGAATCTGGAGATAGTGCTAGAATAACAGAAGCTTGGGAAAGTTTACATGAGTCTATAGTAGATAATGTAATTGCAAATATGGACGAGAAAAGTCAAGAAAATTTAAAACAATTTGACAAAAAGATTTTGCAGGCAAGAGGAGTAAGACAGCTTACTAACCAAGAGACTAGATGGTATAACAAGTTAATAGATGCTTGCAAATCTAAAGATCCTAAGCAAGCCTTTATAGAAATAATTGAAACATCCGAAGAAGAGGATGTTATGCCAACAACCATATTTGAGCAAATCTACAAAGATTTAGAGGAAGATTATCCTTTATTTAGTATCTTAGATTTCCATTATGTGGGATACATAACCAAATGGATTTTGAACGACAATACTAGACAATTGGCAGTATGGGGAGAGATTAATAGCGAAATTACAAAAGAAATCACAAGCGGATTAAGAGTAGAAAAAATAGACCAAAATAAATTGTCTGCATTTGCTCAAATCCCACAAGATATGTTAGTTATGGGTCCTGAATTTTTAGATACATACTTAAGGACTTGCTTGCAGATAGCGTTACTAAATGGATTTGAGGAAGGTATCATAAATGGTAACGGTTTAAACCAGCCTATCGGAATGATAAAGGATATACATCATGGCGTATCTGTAGACACAACTACAGGATATCCTAACAAGGAAGCTGTAACTATAACATCTTTTAGTCCTAAAGACTACGGCGAGGTTTTGGCAAATCTAGCGCAAACAGAGAGCTGGACAGATGCAGGTGGTGTTACACACGGCGGAAGAATGAGAAAATTTGATGAAGTTGCCCTTATCTGCAACCAAGTTGACTATCTAACAAAAATAATGCCTGCGACAGTTGTGCAGAATGTTAACGGTGCTTTTGTGGAAAATATTTTCCCATTTCCAACAAAGGTTATCCGCTCAAATGCGATCGAAACTGGAAAAGCTATATTATGCTTACCAGAAAAGTATTTCTTGGCTGTAGGCGGAGAAAGAAATGGACAAATCGAGTATTCTGACGAATACAAATTCTTAGAAGATGTTAGAACATTTAAAATAAAACAATTTGGTACAGGTAGATTTGAGGATAACACTTGTGCAATCTACTTAGATATAAGTGAGTTAGACCCTGCTTACATAACAGTAGCGACTAATGTAAGTGCTTAAAAAAAGGAGCTGGTGACTATGTTACAAGCTTTAAAAGATAAATTGGCTATAACTTGGAGCGATACAGACACGGACAGACGGCTTAACTCTATATTAGAGACAGCAAAAGTAACTCTAGCTTTTAAGTTAGGGTTGCCGTCTGGATATGTTTGGACAACAAATACACAGGAGTCTAATCTGTTATTAAATTACTGCTTCTACGAATGGAATGATGCAGTAGACGAGTTTGATGATAACTATGCTAACGATATTTTACAATTGAGAATGAAATATGAGGTGAGAGATTATGTTGAACAAGAGACATAAGTTCCACCGCTTTAATGAGGGAGTAGTTAAGATATATAGAGATAATACTACTAATAGCAGTTTTGGAGCTAAAAAAAATAGTGTAAAACTGTCGGATATGGAGTATTTAGGAAAGTTAGATTATTATCAACAAACTTGTAGACAAGAAGACTTGGAGTATTGTGAACAACTAGGTTTTAACTTATCTCTAAAGATAAAAACACATCTTAAAAAAGATGTAAAAATAAAGCACAAAGCAGTAATTAATAATACTCTCTACACTATTAACTTTATTAACCACTCTAAAAAGGCTATGTATCTTTATTTAGAGAGGGTTAGGGAACTAGAGACAGAACAACAAACTACTAATACAAGTGTAGAGAGTAGTGATTAAGGAGTAAAAAAATGATTTTAACTGATTTAAGAGACAAATTAAGTGATTTAAAACCTGATAAAGTTTTTTACGGTATGATAAACCAAGAACTTGAAATATGGGACTACATAGTATTTTATCGCACAAATACAACAGATAACATAACTAGTTTTGTTAGAGAGTTCCAAGTTGCTGTTGTGGAAGAAAATTACATTGCGGAAGATTACGAAGAAATAGTAATTAACAAAGTTACAGAGATACCAGGCGTGCATGTAGTTGAAGATGTAGAGTTTGAGTATACTCGAAAACCTAACACAGACACAGTAATAGAAGTCATGCTTATTAATTTTGCTTACTCTAGTAAAAAGGGTGATAAATGTGGTAGTTAATTTTAGATATGATTTAGGTGAGCTTGAAGAAATGTTTAGTCAATATGAGCATGCTGAAGATGTTATTAACTCAGTTTTGCATAAAGAAGGTGCAGAGAGAATTAAAAAAGAGATAATAAACATTTTACCAGTTTCGGGTAGGCATTGGAGAGGAAAGGCGAAGGCGGCGAAATATGCACAGCCTTTTACTCAAAAAGATGGTAATCTTAGTGTTACTATCAAATCCCGTGGGAAATATGGGTATCTGTATTTTCCAGACGATGGCTCGAACACGATTAAACATTTTGGAAATCAAAAATTTATGCAAAGAGGTGCAGAAAATGCAACAGACAGTATAGTAGATACTATACTAGATAGACTAGTTAATTCTAGGTAGAGCGAGGAGTTGGTATAATGGGAACTATTTATGATAGTATTTTTTCAGAATTCGAAATAAATAGGTTAGGGTTAAAAATAGAAGGTGAGCAGACTTTTACAGCTGCAAACTGTGTAGCAACTTTTAAAGAAGAGATGGAAACAAAAACCATCACTAAAAAATGCCGTGGTGTGGTGGCAAAAACCAGCACTAAAGGAACTGGTAATGGTACTATAGAGGCAACTTTGCATGTACCTTATCCTCTTTTAGTTAAATTAAAAGGTATGCAAGATGATAGTTTAAAAGATGGTGTGTATAGCTACGGTAACATATCTAGACATAAAAGATTTGCTGTAACTTGCAAAATCGAGGATGAAGATGGCAACGTTAAGTTAAAAGCTTATCCTAATTGCATCGTGCAAAATGGTATACCAAATGAAATCGAAAATGAAGGTACAGAAGTAAAAGAGAGTGAGTTAAGTATTGTTGTAATGCCAGACGAATACGGTGTAGGCGTTTATGAAAGAATTGTCCCTATCGGCGAACTAAACGCAGATACAACAATAGAAAACTGGCTTACTAACTGGAGTAGAAGTATGGTAGACAGTACAGCAGTTAACTACACTCTTAGCTGGACTCTTACAAAATGTACAGCTAGCAATGGAGCTACTAGCATAGCTAAAAATGGTACTTTAATCTCTACTATTACAGCAGAAGATGGATATGAGTTGCCAAGCTCAATAACTGTAAGTGGCTCAAGCGATTACTTCTGGAATGAGGATACAGGGCTTTTAGTAATAGATAATATTACAGCAAATACCTCTATTACTATTACAGCTACATCGGAGGAGTGATTTAGATTAAAGCTTTAGTAGTTAAAGATTTTGTAGACAAAAAAAGCAAAAAGTTAATTAAAAAAGGTACTATAATAGATGTAACTATAGATAGATTTAATGAGATTACTAATAAACTTGGTGCTCTCAATTTAGTTAAAGGAAGTAGGGCGAAATAACCTGAACAGATGTAATAGAGTATTAGATTAACGCTAGTACTCTATTTTTTTATTTTAGAAAGGAATGATTTAATGATAAATAAAATTGTACCAGCTAGCACTAAAATTAAGCTAGTAAATGGAGAAGAAATTGATTTGCTAATGAACTTTAGAGGATTATCTTTGCTTAGAAAAGAGAACAAAAGTATATATGAAAAATTGAACAAGTTTATCTTTTCGGTTGGAGATTTAAAAGATATGGACTTATTAGAAATAGTAGAAATGCTATATGCATGCTACCAAATGCATCAACTTTACTATCAACAAGAGATTTCTAAATCTTATGAAGAATTTTTAGAACTAGTTGAATTCGATTTAGAAAAATTAATGAATACATACACTTTATTGCTCGTTGGCGATAAAAAAAAGGCTTCGCAAAAGCTTTCGAAAGAAAAATACACAGAACAAAAAGAGGCTTAAAGACACCGCCATTGGTGTTTGAGCAATTAGAAGATTATTATGCGTATTACGTGCTAATCCTTAAAATTAGCGAAGAGGTCTTTTGGAATATGGATATACCGTCCATTAACACTATTGTAGCTAATAAACAGGCGTACGATGCTTGGCAGGATTACGCATTAGAAAAGGAGCGTGAGAGGGGACATGGCAAGTAATAGAGAGGCTAAAGTACTTTTTACAGCAGAAACAAAGCAATTTACAGCTAATATTAAGCAAGCTAAAAGTAGTCTATCTACTTTACGCTCAGAATTAAAATTAAACGAAGCTAACTTTAAGAATTCTGGGGATGCTGTACAGTTTTATACAACTAAGCAAAACTTACTACAGCAGGAACTAGAGCAGAGTAGGACAAAGATAGATAATTTAAGGCAAAAGCTAGAAGCAGCAAAAAGAATATACGGGGAAGGTTCGGAAGAGGTCCAGCACTGGACAAGGCAGTTAAACGGAGCTTTAACTGAACAACAAAGAATAGAAAGCTCTCTAAACCAATGCGAAAGGGAGTTACAGCAGTACACTAACGAACAACGAGAAGCATCTACGGCATTAGGCAAATTAAACAGAGAGATAAATGAGCAGGAAAGAGAACTTGAACAGCTTAAAAGAGAGTATGTTAATGCTTGCTTACAGTTTGGTAGAAATAGTACAGAGGCTAAACAACTAGCAAGGCAGATAGATACGCTATCTGAGGAGTTAAACGAGAACAGAAGAGAAGTACAGCGTTACGAAGATGCAGCAGATGATTTAGATAACACTATGGAAGACGTAGAAGAAGAAGCGAAAGATATGGGAGATGGCTTTACTGTATTAAAAGGTGTTATAGCTAATCTAATAACAGACGCTTTAAGAAAATTGATGGAAGCTTTAAAAGAAGTATCAAAATTTACTGTTAATGTAGGAATGAGTTTTGAAAAAGAAATGTCTAAAGTTAAAGCTTTGTCGGGTGCCAGTGCTGATGAAATGGTAAAACTTAGAGATAAAGCTAAAGAAATGGGTTCTGCTACGAAATTTTCTGCAAGTGAATCGGCACAGGCTTTTCAGTTTATGGCGATGGCAGGTTGGAAAACTAAAGATATGCTAGATGGTATTGAAGGTATAATGAATTTGGCAGCAGCATCGGAAGAAGATTTGGCAAAAACATCTGATATAGTTACAGATGCATTAACTGCATTTGGTTTAAGTGCTAAAGATGCAACACATTTTGCTAACGTATTAGCTACTACATCTACAAGTGCTAATACCACAGTTGATGCAATGGGAGAGACTTTTAAAAATTGTGCGGCTCAATGCGGTACGATGAAATATACCGTCGAAGATGCAAGTGTTGCTATTGGTTTAATGGCAAACGCTGGAATTAAAGGTTCAAACGCTGGTACAGCGTTAAAAAATATAATAAGTAATATGGCTAACCCGACTAAAAATATGAAAGAAGCTATGAAAACACTTGGTTTAAGCTTAACTGACAATAAAGGTAGAATGCTAACTTTAAAAGAGGTTATGGAAGAACTAAGAAAAAAAATAGGTGGTGTAGATGTTGAATTAGTTGATGCCAATGGAAATATGAAAGATGCTGAGGAAATTGTTAAAGAATATGGTAATAAGCACAAAGATTTAACTAAAATTCAGCAAGTTCAAGCGGCTGCAACTATATTTGGTAAGGAAGCTTTAGCAGGTGCATTATCTATTGTAAATGCATCTGAGGAAGATTATGCTAATCTGACAAAAGCTATACATGATTGTGATGGAGCATATGATGGTATGGGAAGTGCAGCAGGAACAGCACAGACGATGATGGACAACTTAGATGGAGATATCACTATCTTAAAATCCACGCTAGAAGGTGTTGCGGTTGATGCATACGAAAAATTCGGAGAACCTCTTAGGGGTGCTGTACAGTCTGTAAAAAGCACATTCGAACGTGCAGATATTAAAAAAGGGCTTATGGATATAGCGGAAGCTTTTGGAAATGTAGCAAGCAAGATTGTAGCAAAGATACCCGATATGGTAGAGGGTTTAGTAGACTTTGCACACTGGGTAAAAGATAACATGTCTTTAATTAAAACTTTGGGTGCTGTAATTGCTACAGTTTTTGTTGCAACAAAAATACTTGGTTTTGTTAGTGCTATAGCCTCGGCTATTAATCCTGTTACTCTTGTTATAGCTGGTATTGCTGCTTTAGTTGCTGGCTTCGTCCACCTTTGGAACACGTCTGAAAGTTTTAGAAATTTTTGGATTGGACTTTGGGAAAAAATTAAAGCGGTTATGTCTCCTATTATAGATATTATAAAAAGTGGATTACTTGTAGCGTTTAGGACTCTAAAAAGTGCAATTGAGCCAGTTAAAACCGCCTTCAGTCAAGTTTTAGACTCGCTAAAACCTCTAGAAAGTTATTTTAAATTAATTGGTGCTGCAATAGGTGCTGTAGTTACTACTCTAGTAGGGCTTGTAATAGGTACTATAACAGGTCTTGCCAACGCCCTTGGTGGAATTGTGCAGATGATCGAAGGTATACTACAATTTATTGCTTCAGGTTTTTCTATGTATTTTGAAACAATTGGAGCTATTTGGCAAACCATTAAAGCGTTGTTTACAGGAAATACAGATCAAATTAAAAAAATATGGTCAAACTGGCTCGACAACATGAAGAATTATCTTAAGACAACGTGGGAAGGCATTAAAAATGTTTTTGGCGGAGCTATTAACGCTATATTAGGTTTTATAACAGGTTTCGTTCGAGGAATTATTGCATTTTTTGAGGGACTTTATGATACCTTAGTTGGTCACTCAATCATCCCAGACATGATGAACGCTATAATAAACGTGTTTATGTGGTTACCAAATAAGGTTATTGCTATTGTTAAAGCTTTTGTGTCTGGAGCTATTAGCGTGTTTAACTCGCTTAAATCACGTGCGTCAAGTATCTTTAATAGCATTAAGAGTGTCTTGTCTAGCGTTTGGAATAGTATTAAGAGTGTTGTTAGTAGTGCAGTAAGTAATGTTTATTCTACAGTTACAGCCAAGTTTAATAGTGTTAAAAGTACAGTATCAAGTATCTTTAATAGTATTAAAAGTACACTATCTAGCATTTGGAACAGTATTAAGAGTGTAATTAGCAGTGTAGTTAGTAGTATTTACTCAACAATCTCTAGTAAATTTAACAGTATTAAAAGTACTATGTCTAGTGTGTTAAATAGTGCTAAAAGTACTGTAGTATCCGTGTTTAACGGTATTAAGAGTAGTATTGGTAGCATCATGAACGGTGTAGCTAATACTGTTAAGAGTGGTATAGACAAAGTTAAAAACTTCTTTAACTTTAAAGTGTCCTTGCCAAAAGTTAAACTACCACACTTTTCTGTATCAGGTTCTAAAAATCCGATTGATTGGATAGATAAAGGTACACCTAAATTTAGTGTATCTTGGTACAAACAAGGTGGTATTTTCACTAAACCTACACTATTTAACACTAACAGTGGATTAAAAGGAGTGGGAGAAGCAGGAGCAGAGGCAGTTTTGCCTATCGAAAAATTGCAAGGTTTTATAGATAATGCACTGCAAAATCAATCATATGACGCTAACTTAGTAAATGCTATAGAGAGACTAGCAAACAGGGAGATACAGACAAACTTGTACATAAACGATAAGCTATTTGCTACGGCAACAGCAAAGGCGAGTGACTACGTAGACGGCAATAGATTAACATTTTCTGCAAGGGGGGTAGCTGTAACATGATATTAAGCAACGGAATAACTATTAATAACAAGCATTCTTACACAGATTTTGATCTTTACATAAGCGAAAAAAGCATAGGGCTACCCGAAAAGGAGATAATAACAGATACAGTTCCTTTCATGAGTGGATACTATGATTTTTCAAATATACTTGGAGGCTCTGTGTTTAAAGAAAGAGTATTAGAATACACATTTGATTTGCTATCTACATCAACAAAGAGCTTGGAGGAACTAAAGACGGATATAGCTATGTGGCTTATGAACGTCCACAACGCAGAGATTTACGATGATGAGTTAGAAGGCTTTCACTTCGTTGGCTCGTTTGAAAGTTGTGAATGGGCTGAGGATGACGAATACGGAGAATTAAAAGTAACTTTTAGATGCCAACCGTTTAAAATTGCAAACGAAGAAACAGAGATAGTTTTAGAAACAGGAACTAATGCAATAGATTATGATGGACTACCTGTTAACTTGTCGGTAATTTCAACAGGTTCAACAAGTATTATAATCGGTACAACTACAATAAATGTAGGCACTACCAAAACTACTTTATCTGTACCCCTTACCAACATAGGGTTAGAGATAGGATATACAGGAGCAGAAACAGTTACACTAAGTTATAGGGAAGAGGTGATTTGATGTATCAAGTTTTACTAAACAACGGCAACGGGGATATAGTTATCCATGATGGTAACACTATTAGGAATAATATAAAGTTACTAAGTTGTAATCTAGTAGATGAGCTAAACAAGATATCTAACTTAAGCTTTAACGTACATTATAGTCACCCGAATTTTAACGATTTTGTTGAATTGCACACTAAGATAAGCGTTTTTAACACACATAAAAATGCCTATGTGTTTAAGGGTAGAGTGTTAAATATATCTACCAGCATGGATGCAGACGGAAGTATTACTAAGTCGGTGACGTGTGAGAGCAGGCTAGCATATTTAAACGATAGTATCCAACCATACACACCAGAAAGGCAGTACGCAGGAGATATTAACACTAGTGGATTGCAGGAATTTATTACAACTTTGTTAACAAATCATAACTCACAAGTGGAAGATTACAAAAAAATCTACGTCGGAAATATTACTTTGCAAACATGGAAGACCTCGGACGGTGTTTACAAAGGGTTGAATTACGAAACTACATGGAAAGCTATACAGGAGAAGCTTTTAAATGTATTTGGAGGAGAAATTAGGCTAAGAGAGGAAAATAATACACTTTATCTAGATTATGCGGAGAGCTTTGGCACTACTAGGAATACCAAAATAGAGCTAGGCAGGAATTTGAAGAGTGTTCAGCAGGATTTTGACGTAACTAGAATAATAACAAGATTAATCCCCTTGGGGGCTAAACAGACGGACGAAGAGGGGAACGAGACCGAGGAAAGACTTACTATAGCAGATGTTAACGATGGCTGTATTTATGTAGAAGATGAGACAGCTCTTGCTAGGTATGGGGCTATCTATGCAACTGTCGAGTGGGACGACGTTACTATTAACACAAATCTACTATCTAAAGCTAGAGATTACCTTATAGAGAATAACAATGTGCATGTTAACAACAGCGTTACAGCACTTAACTTGTATTTGTTAGGGTTAGATGTAGATGATATTAATTTGGGTGATAGCTACCCAACCAAAAACTCTTTACTTAATATAGATGAGACTATGCGAGTTGTTAAGACTAATATTAATATTTTATCTCCTCAGGAAAGTACTTTTGATATGGGGGAGAGTACGAGAATGATGTCGGATATTCTATTAGATATGAATAAACAAGTTAACCAAACAGTAAATGATGTAAATGTTAGTACTACAACAATAAAAAATGAATTGGCACACGTTTACAGTACTGTAGAGACAAGTATGTCTAGTATTACCTCGACGGAAAATGAAATACAGTTAAAAGTTGAACAACAGCAAACAACTATTGACAATATGGAGACTTTTAACAACTTTGTGTCTAACATTTTAAGCATGGACGCAGACGGCACGAGTATGATATTTTCGCAGATTAACGATACTCTAACAGAACTTGATGGAAAGATAGATACAACCAGAACAGCTATGGAAGAGTACATAAGATTCGAAAATGGTAATATCTTGCTTGGAAAGAGTGACAACCTTTTTATTCTAAAGATCATGAATGATAGAATACAATTTTTAAAAAATGGGGTTGTAGTATCATATTGGGACATGAACGAGGAAAATTTTTATATTGGTAACATTAAGGTAGATGTTAAACAAAAGGCACAATTTGGTCAATTTTATTTCGAGCCTCAAGAAAATGGTTCGCTATCATTTAACTAGGAGGTGAAGATATGGGAACTATAACATGGAGGAGCAGTAATAGTAATGCTCCATACGTAGTATTATATTTATCACAATATTCGCAGAATGTTAATAACAATACATCTACTTTGCTATACGAGCTGTACTTATACAGACCTTACTCTATAAGTTCGAGTGCGAGCAAGAGTTATTCTATTAACGTAAACGGTTCTAGAGTAGCGAGTGGAACAACTACGATCGGCGGTAGTGGTAGAAAAGAGATTAAGAGCGGTTATGTAACAGTATCGCACAACTCGGACGGTACTAAGAGTGTTAGTTTTAGTTTTAGCATGCAAATAGATATTACTTTTTCGGGTAGCTGGATTGGTACAGTATCCGCAAGCGGTACAGATACATTATCTACTATTCCCCGCAAAAGTAGTTTAAGCGTTGGAAATGGTACACTAAACAATTCCCAAACCATTAGCATTAGTAGAGCATCTAGTAGTTTTACCCACACTATAACATATAAGTGTGGTAGCTATAGCGGTACTATTGCTAATAAAACAAGCTCTACAAGCGTATCGTGGACACCTTCTCTAACTTTAGCAAATGCTAACACAACAGGAACAAGTGTAAGTGCTACTATAACTCTTACAACCTACAATGGTTCAAGTTCTTTAGGTTCTGTTAGTAAAAATATTACATACAACATTCCTAGCAGTGTTAAGCCTTCGATTAATATTGTTACGGTGGGTAGTAATCCATCGGGGCATTTAAGTACATACGGGGCTTATATACGCAATAGGACAAAGGCAACTTTTAGTATTAGTGCATCTACCTCTTATGGCTCTGCAATATCTAGTTACAAAGTTGTTATTAGTGGATCTACATACTCATCTAGCTCTAACAGTTTAACTACTAATAATTTAAACAGCACAGGCAACATAACAGCAACTATAACTGTAACGGATAAACGTGGTAGAACAGATAGTACAACAAGAACTTTAACTGTGCTAGATTATGCACCACCTGTCATCGACTTGGCAAAATTAGAGCGTTGCGACCAAGATGGTACGCTTAACAGCAAAGGTAGTTATTGTAAGCTTAGCTACAAGATAACAACTACAGCTTTAAATAACAACAATAGTAAAAATTACTCTTACAAGATAAAGCTTATAACAGATGCAGAGTACACAACAGTATCTCTACCAAATACAGATTATGTAGAAGAGAACTTTGTTATCTTTTCTGCTAGTATTAGCAACAGTTACAACATAATTGTGAGTGCTATCGATGATTTTGCAACAACTACTAAATTTTTAACACTTAGTGCAGGCTCTGCGATAATGAACTGGCTAGCTAATAAGTTAGGTATGGCAATTGGAAAGGTAGCGGAGTTGTCAGGGTTCTTCGAAATTGGCTACAAAACAATGTTTAAAGATGAAGTGTACATGGACACTTACAGCGACGTAGAAAAGAACTTTTATTATAGTAACAGTGCACATAGAGAAGGACGGACATACGAAAATGATGGAGTGTACCCACACCATTTTAAAATTTATGGTGCAAATGGAGCTAGTAAAATTGCCATGGGGCTGTATGATGAATTACGACAAGAACGCTATCTTGCGTGTGATGATTACAATAAAGTTGTAATCTTGGGTAAACCTACCTATTTTAACAACAATCCGTATTTTGAATATCACACATTACCAAACTCATCTGCGTTTACAACCATAAATGGTTTCTACGTTTACAACGGATCTTTTATTGTAAAATGGGGTCCTGTTGTCCAGCTATTCCTTTACTTGTCTAAAAACAGTGATATAGACAAAGGTAATATTGCTAACATTCAGGTTGGAACCGTAATAGAAAAATACAAACCTAAATGGGGAGGTGCTCTTCATCCTGGTTACACAGGGCATGGCGTAACAGGTCAAATTGATGCTAATGGTAAAGTTTGGTTAGCATGGACAGCATCTGAAATATCTAGCTCAACATCAGAAATTAGATTCATGTTAACTGGTACTTATATAGCAGATTTCACATAAAAAAAGGTGGTGTAATTATGGCTTATGTAATAGCTTACAACCTAAGAAAACATTACAACAAGAGCCCTCAGGAGGGGCAAAGGTACTACAGAAAATACTTTATTAATACACAAATTTACTTACCTTACAAGGAAGAGGTAGACGCTTATTTAATTGCGTGGGGAATAGCAGGATGTATAGTTACAGAATAGGAGTAGGAATATGATTTTAACTTTAACAACAGGAGAAGAGATAACATGTAGAGACGATTCTACAGCGTTCGAACTCTTTTTCGATTACAATAAAAATACTTTTGTAGAGCTTTTGGACAAGCTCACTTATAATAATTTAAATGGTGCACTTTTAGAAAAATTCGATGGTGAGAATAACTTACTATCTACGGATTGCATAATACAAAAGAAGATTAGCAATGTAGAAATTGCGAATGAAATAGTAAAAGTAACTCTCGTTAGTATTAGCTCTTTGGAAAAAGATATACTAAATCTGCAAAAGAGCATAGATGAGCTTATGAGTGCAATAGAGAGTCTAATGTTTTTAAATGAGGAGGAGATAGAATGAAGGTACAACATAAATGTGGATTTTGGTACGACAGCAGTCTAACAATAGACAGCGGTTCTATACACTGGGATAAGGACAAAGGTATCTTAACAGGTTTATCTGCGGATGCGTCCAAATTAGCAAATATAGCGGATTACGTGGCGGATGATACTTGCGTGTATTTTAAGGATACCAAAGTGATAAAGATTTTTAACAAATCGAATAAAACTTGGTACGATATGTAGGAGGTGGGAATATGGATTTTTTAACTTTAGCTCTTGCTAAAAATGCAAGCAGTGGGAGCGGTTCGAGTAGTGAAAGTGTTGGTATATCTAATGTAGAAGTCGATGAGAATAATCATTTGATTTTTACAATGTCGGATGATACTGAGGTAGACGCAGGAGAATTGCCAAGTTCGGAGATAAGCGACAGTGATATTTTTGACGCTTTAAATTTTGAGGTCGAAACTGACGATAGTACAACTTTTACAGTGTCTTTTAACAACTGCGTACTTAGTAATTGTATTGTAAAAAATACACTAACTAAAACAGGAACACCTACAACGGATAGTCCTGCTACTTACTCAGCTTTACCAAATAAGGTAACTTTAAATAGTGTAGATTATAACATACCTATCGATGTGTTAGGATTCGATGATGTACAAGATGAGTTTGATCTTGTGACAGGAGAATTTACAAGTAAAATACTAAAGATGACAGCAAATGATTTCTACAGCAAGCAAATGCAGTATAGAAAAAAATCTACAACAGACAATAAATACATGGCAATTAGGTTTATGAATGCCGTGGCAGACAACAATACTTTAGTAGACTGTAACGTTGCTACTATTACGGGGCTGAACGGAGCAAATCAAACGGAAGTACAAAGTGACAAAAACTTATCGATAAGTTTCGATTACTCCAAAGCGGATACAGCTCTTGCTAATACAGAGTTTTCGGATGTTTTTAAAGATGAGGTGGTTAGTCAATTAGCAAGTTCTAACTTTGATGGTACTTGGAGCGGTCACACTGGACTAATACCAAATACAGAAATAACGCGAGGTAAGATGTTTAGAGCTATTGTTGCTTATTTAAATTTAGTTGGTGCTAAGTGGTATTTTGTCCGTACAACTTCAGTTAAAGAGCAGTATGCTAAAACTGTTATGCCTCTTAAAAAAGGTTCAAATACGCTTGCAGTTGTTGCAGGAAATGCAACAGTTCGATACGATGTATCTAATGTTTTAGTATTTAAGGAGGACATTAATTTAAAAGAGTTTGGAGCAGTAGCGAACGATAATACAAAAGGCTCTGCTAACTACCAAGCTTTACTAAATGCTGTCAAGACAGGCAAAAGAGTAATAATAGATGATACTTACTACATTACTGTAGATTCTACAGATAATGTTTGTGAGAGTGTAAAAATTGACGGTATGGGACAAGGTAAGTTACTTGTTACTACTGCGAGTGGTTGTGTTAATGTCTTTTCTATTAAATCGGGTTCTACTGGTGTTGTAGATATTAAAGATTTGTTACTAGATATACAATCTACTACTAACTACAACATACCTACCTTAGTAGGTGTAGAGGACAACAATAACACAGCTTTAAACATGCAGTATGTAAGCTTTAGTAACCTGCATTTTAAAAAGCCTTTTGCACTTTTCGATCTCTCTACAGCAGTAGATGAGGTAACAACATTAAACTATTTAAATGTAGATAATTGCAGATTTGATCAAGCACACTATCAATTCTATAAAGATAATACTTTCCATACCCGTTCTAACGTGGGTATTATTAGACCTGTTATGCGTATGTTTGGTATGGGATACACTAGAGCAGTAATTAAAGATAATTACTTTAGTAACTGTTTTTATGTGCTAGAGGACAACGATAATGACGAGTGGCAGAATTATGTTAAAGAAGAGTTAGTCTTTATTAACAATACTCTAAAAAATGATGATTACTATATTCCAGAGGCTGGCTATATAAGCATGTATACAGGTATGGTGATGACTAGAGCTAATAGTTTAAGATTTATTAACAACTACATGGAAGGTCTTGCGGTGCGTTTAGACAGTGCAGCAAATTACACAGATGATACATCTACTCTTTTTGCTACATACATGGCTACTGCATATTGTAGAGATGTACTTGTAGAAGGGAATGTATACAAAAATAATTGTAACTTTTCTACAAACAATCAGCTTCTAAAATGTAAGCTGACGAGAACGGACTACGATGATACTACATCTGTTAAAATCTACCGCAATAACTCTTTTGTGGTAGAAAGCGACTGGCTCAAAAAGACAATCGATTATGCAACAGATTATGATAATGCAGATGCTACAGAATTAGCCAAAATAGAAAGTTTAGGCTGGAGTTTTGCGAGTGATTATAGCACGGAAAATTACAACAGCGAAAATGATTTTTATGATTTTTATTATAGTATGTCCAACTTGCCTATCGACTATATGGCTAAAAACGTAGACATTAGCAATAATACATTTAGTATCGAGTTTTTGTTTGATGCTACTAACTTTTGCCATGCTAAAAATACTATACTTGCAAACAATAAAATTGAAGCTGAATGTTTAATCGGTACGTTTGCCAAAATAACAAAAATATCGGGGTATAGTACTTTAACAACACCATCGGATTCTACATCACATAGCGTACATTTATGCAATTACGATAATATTAAAGTAGTTAACAATATTATTACAGAGATACCAGTTAAACACACGGATTTATTAACTAAATGTGCCTTCTACAGCACGGAAACAGACAGCACACAAACACAAAATAACAAGTTCAATGAGGTATTTATGTTATGTGCAGGATTTTCTCAACAAAATGATCTGAGTTGCGAAAATGTAATTATTAAAGATAACTTAATAGTTGCTCATCGATATGAATTTTTATTTGCTTATATGAACGAAGCAGGACATAACTATAATGTTATGAAAAATGTGCTAATAGATAATAATACTGTACTATCTAAAGATGATTTACTACAATTTACTCCTGCTGCATCTTACTTAATTTACAGTAGCAACAGTATTGCTAAAGCTAGAAAAGGTATTTTTGCAGTGTATGGAAAAGGAATTTGTGATGCTCCTACCAGTTTTATTTGCAACAATAACTTAATAGAAGATAGCAGAACAGACACAGAATATACAGCTAGTGATCTAGCATCTGCTCTTACAGATGTAAGTAATAAAGTTATGTTAAATAACTATGTAAACGGCAATCTAACTTTTAGCAGTTAAGGAGGTGCAAAGTGACTAAACTTTTTAACTTTTTTAGCATGGTATTTGGTAGTTTAGGTGGTATCTTAGTGTATTTATTTGGGGGATTTGATGCAATATTAAAGTCTCTAATAGTGCTAATCATATTCGACTACATAACTGGCGTGCTTAAAGCAATTTATGATAAAAAAGTAAGCAGTGTAATCGGCTGGCAAGGTATCATCAAAAAGATTTTTACGCTTATAGTAGTGTCTGTAAGCGTAGTTTTGCAGAGTATTATTAACTTACCAGTTAGGGAGATTACGATTATGTTTTTTATCGCAAATGAGAGTATTAGCGTGTTGGAAAATATTAGTACAGTAATACCAGTACCAAACAAGCTTAAAATAATTTTACAGCAACTTAAAGATGATAACATAGCAGAGAGGATAAAAGAAAAGGAGAGTGAGAAAGATGAGGATTAATGTACACGCTGGGCATGCTAAAGATGGCAATGCTTTTGCAGGAGCTGACGGCGGTAGTATAGGTGTTAGAGAAAGTGTAGAAGATAGAAAGATTAAGGATAGCATTATTAAATATCTTAGAGCGGACGGGCACACAGTTTTTGATTGTACTGTAGATTCGGGTAGCAGTGCAACAGATATACTTAAAAAGATATGCGCTAAATGCAACGCTAACAAAGTAGATATAGATTTATCTATCCATCTAAATGCTTATCAGAGAGCACCAAAGGATGGTAAAATAAAAGGTACGGAATGTTGGTGTTATAGTACATCTAGTACTACAGCTAAAACTATAGCTAACAGAATTTGCAAAAATATATCTGCACTTGATTTTACTAACAGAGGTGTTAAGTTTAACTCTAATTACTATGTACTGAGAAATACTAATGCACAAGCTATTATTGTAGAAACACTGTTTTGCGACGATGAAGATGATGTTTTGCAGTATAAAAAAGTTGGTGCTGATGCAATAGGCAAAGCTATAGCAGAGGCTGTAGTTAATAAAAAAATATCTACTGCATCGGCAGGGAGTGCAGCAGGAGGAACTTTTATTGTTAGAATAATTGCAGATGAGTTAAATGTACGAAGTGGTGCAGGTTTAGACTATAAAGTTAACCAAGTAGTAAAAAAAGGCGAGGCTTTTACTATTGTAGATGTTGTTGGTGCTGATGGTATTACTTGGGGCAAGCTTAAAAGTGGTGCTGGTTGGATATCTCTAAATAGTAAGTATGTTATTAGGATTTAAAAAGCAAAAGACGCTACTTTAAATAGTAACGTCTTAAGGAACTACACATACACATGGTATGTAAGCTAATTATATTATATTCGCCTCTTGTTAAAATGTAAACTCCCCATATTATTATGTGACTAGATGGTATCATAATGGTGTGGGGAGTATTTTTCTATATCTTAATATGCAAATTTTCACCGTCAAACCAACACTCTTTTAGTAATTTTCTTAACATATCTTGCAAATCTTTGTATTCGAGTTCTTCTAAATTTTCTAATAACTCACATATTTGTTCGTATTTTTTTTCTTTTGCCTTAGCATTAATATTTACTAGTGCTTTGTTTTGCTCCACTTTGCTAAGCTCCAAATTCAAACTGTTTAATTGTGTGTCAAGTCTCTCTATCTCCTCTATTAGATATTTGGATGCTGTAGAGCTAAGAGCTAAGTTTTTTGTTAAGTTCTCTATTTTAGTTTTTGTTGCTACTATTTCTCTCTTTAATTCACTTTCAGATGCAATATTTGTTGCTGGTTTTTCCTCGTAAGCATCAATTAGTTTCTTGTCTAAAGATATACTTTTTAAGATGTCTATTATAGCTTTGTCAATAAGTTCTAAATTTTGATAAGGCATGTCACAAGCTTCTTTACCATAAGCGTAGCGTTTTCTGCAAATATAATGTTTGTAGGAGACGCTATACTTTTTATCATATTTAACTTTCGCCCTCATTACAGAACCACATTTACATCTTAAGATACCATGCACTATACCAATTTCATGTTTACGCTCTTTATTTATTTTGTTTACTCCAAATTTGCTCATTATCTGCATGTACACATCAGATGTAATTACGTAGTTATGCAGTCCAACAGAGATGTTCCAATCCTCAATTTTTTTAACCTGATGCTTTTTACCTCTACTTCCTACAGTCCTGCCATATCTAATTAGAGCTTTAGAACCATCAAACTTATTTTTATCTGCAATCATGTTACAACCTTTACTTTTAAAGTAGTTGTATGTTACTTCGTCTGCTTGTGCATACACTGGATTACTAAGTATCTGCCAGATAACCGTTGTGGATATTCTGCCACCTAGTGGAGTTCTTAAAATACCATCATGCTTTAAACGCGTTAAAACACCGTTTAAAGACAAGTTTTCCTCCACAAATAGTTTTACTAGCCTCTTATAAAAAAATAGCGTTTTAGGGTCAAATTCTAACGCCTTGTGTGTCTTATTATCTATAGTTACATTAGCAATTTTATAGCCAAGCGGAGCACGACCACCACACCAATAGCCATTTTTTGCCATATCTAACATAGTATCTTTTACTCTTTCAGCTATGGATTCTCTTTCCATTTGCCCAAATACGCTACTCATATACATCATTGCACGCCCGCTTGGCGTTGTTGTATCTATTTTTTCTGTAACGGACACAAACTTGATACCTTTTTCCTCTATTAAATTAAAAAATTTGGAAAAATCTAAGACGCTTCTACTTATTCTGTCTATTCTGTAGCATACTACTATATCTATAGTATTTAGTTCTATTTGTTCTAGCAATTGTTTAAATGCGGGTCTTTTGGTATTTGCACCCGTATAACCTTCATCATTAAATTTTACTACAGTATAGTTTTTAAAGTTGTTGTTACAATATTCCTCGCACATGCTAATCTGTGCGTGTATGCTCTCGGAATTGTCTGTGTAGATAGATTTACGTGTGTATATTGCTACTTGCATTTTTTATCCCCCTTATTAATTATTAAGAGCCCTACAATGTAGAGCCCTTAGTTATTTTTGCTCAATTAATTTAACTTTTACGTCCCCTTTTATTGTTAGTGTTGTTGTTTTAGAAGAAAGTACTATGTTTTTAGATTCCATTGTAGCTTTCTTTCCAAATACTTCATTTATTCCTGCATCGCTTCCATTGTTGGAATATACATTTCCTATTCCGCTTACTAGAACTATGTTGTAAATTCCCTCAGGAATATCTACAGTACATTTGTAGTTTCCAGCATTTAAAACAATTTCTTTACCATTTTTTCTACCTACAAAACCATCTTGTATATCTGTGTATGTAAGTTTAACTTTAACATCTCCTGTTATAGTTAAGACATCTTTAAGAGGTAGTTTTAAGTTTTTAAAGTTTTTAGTAGCTCTAGCACCAAACACCTCATTAATTCCTCCAACTAACAATCCAGAGTGCACATTGCCAACACCACTTACTAATTCTACATTGCATGTACCAACAGGTATGTCTGCACCTGGTACGTAATGTCCACTACAAAGAGTGTATTCTTTAGCTACATTAATCTCTTTCTTTTCTTCCTTTTTCTCTTCTTTTTTTACAACTGGTTTTGGAGTTTCTTTTTTCTCTTCCTTCTTTTCTTCCTTATTAGATTCATCTTTTTTAGATTTTTCTTCAGATTTTTTAGCTTCTTCTTTTTTGTAATTATGCATCTTTCTTTGTTCTTGTGCAGTATTTTTTATCTCTGGTATGTTGCATAGTATTATTACAGCTATGGCAGTTGTTACAGCTACTTTTACATTTTTGTTCCACTTAGTATATTGCCACATTAGGAACAGCCCCAAAGGAAAACAAAGCAACAATAAAAATATTACTACCGCTGTATTTTCAAACCATTTTTTCTTATCCAAACTCATTTCTCCTTTTAATTTTTTTAGTATATATAAATTAAAGGATTAGACTACGAAATCTAAACCTTTAATCTTTTGTAATTTTAATTAATTCCCAAGCACTTTTAAAGCCTTTAACCACTTTTCTCTTTCCTTGCCAGACATGCTCTCGCCTGCCTCAATCCATTCATCCATTGTGTTATCTTTGATTTTTTCCCCTTTTTCATATCCAATTAAATAACCAACATCCACATTAAACATTTTTGCTATTTCTATTAATTGGTCTATGTCGGGTTTTCTTACTCCTTGCTCATAACTCCCTATTGTAGAGCGTCCAACTTTTAATTTTTTTGCAATTTCATCTTGTGTAAAACCTGAAGAGGTTCTAAGATACTTAAATCTTTGTGAAAAAATGCTCATAATATATCACCTCCACTTAATAATACCACACTTTGTGGAAGTTGTAAATATTATTATAAATTCCTCGTTCTGCATAAAAATAAAAAAACTCCACAAAATGTGTTGACATTTGTTAAAGAGTATGGTATTATATAATTACACCGAGAGAGACAAAGAAAAAATAGAGACATCAAAGGTGGTGAAACAAATGAATACCAAAATAGATAAGAAACAAGTTGCTAAAAAGCTTAGAGAGCTGCGTGGCAACATACCTAGAAAATCGTTAGCTAATGTCCTAGGTGTGGGTACTACCGCAATAGGCAACTACGAAGATGGAAAAAGAATTCCAGTCGACGATGTTAAATTAAGATATTCTCTTTTTTTTAACATTCCTGTTGACGAAATTTTTTTTAAATATTAACTCCACAAATTGTGGAGAGTGACGCACATTGAAAATTGAATAAAGGAGGGAAACATGAGTAAGAAAGAAATTAAAATAATTCTTACACTTACAGATGAAGCAAGTAAAAACTTTACTAAATGTTTACTTGAGATAGATAAGAAAATGAAGGAAAGAAACGCACTAAAAAATGCATCTTAAGGAGTTGATAGCATGTTTTGTAATTTACATTATCTAAAAGAATGTGATGGATGTCTTAAATGTAAAGACAATCCACTGCCTAACAAAAGACAAAGCAGAAGACGCCGAAAAGCATTTTTAGCAATACAAAAAAGAAGAAAGGAAAAAGAGCGTGGGAGAAGAATGGATTGAAAATCATTTTTTAAAGCCTGAAGAAATCTCTTGCAGAGTCCAAACACTAAGAGAAGATGGTTTAAGTCTCTTGTTATATATAACAAGTAGAGCAGGGCAAGATAAACTTGATAAAAAGTTTGGTCTTGGACTATGGAGTGATAGTTATGAAATGGTTGGAGATAACCTATTTTGTACTATTACAGTATGGAACAAAGAGATTGGGCAATGGGTTAGTCGCTCTGATGTTGGAACGGCTAGTTACACAGCAAAAGAGAAGGGTAGAGCATCGGACGCTTTTAAGCGTGCATGCGTAAAATGGGGTATAGCTAGAGAATTGTACTCAGCCCCATTTATTTGGATTCCTGCTAAGAATTGTAACATAGTAGTTAAGCAGGATAACAAATTAGCTGTAAGGGATAACTTTAAAGTTAACTTTATTGATTATACCCAAACAGGGAAAATCAATGAAATTGAAATTGTGAACCAAAATGGTGACATAGTTTTTAAAGAATATCCTGACGAAAAAATCGGGATAGCTAAGCAGAAAGCTATGAAAGAATTAATGAAAAAAGCTAATGTTACAGAAGAACAAATCAAAAAACATTTTAGGTTGGATGATTTAGAAAATATTAATACAACCATCTTTGTTAAGATTATGAACAAGCTTAACAAAACTATAGAGGTGAAAAAGTGAAAGTAACAGGAAAGGTTATTCGGCTTTTACAAGACTTCTCGACTAAAAAGTTTAACTTAACACTAGAAATTAACGAAGTCTACAAGATAAAAGAACAGTTTGATAACATTAAAGATGTTGAATTGTTAGATATAGATATAGAAAAGCACAAAAGAAAAAGAAGCTTAAGCAGCAATGCTTATTGTTGGGTATTGTTGCAAAAAATAGCTGAAAAAGTAAATTCTACGAAAGAAGAAATCTATTTACAAATGATTAAGCGTTATGGACAGTTTAATTATTTAGTAGTCAAAGAACAAGTCATTCCAAAGATAAAAACTCAGTTTCCTGTTGTTAAAGAACTTGGAAAGATTAATGTAGGCAAAGGCGAAGGTGTGCAAGTGCAAGTGTACTTTGGTAGCTCTACTTACAATCAAGCGGAAATGAATTTTTTTCTGAATGGAATTGTGAGTGAAGCTAAAGAGTTAGGTATAGAAACTTTAACACCACAAGAACTTGAAACAATGACTATAGGAAGGTGAGGAGTATGGCACAGATAATAAGAGTTGAAAAAAATAACAATTTTACGATAATGGCTAACTACCATCTTAGAGAAAAGGATATGAGCTTAAAAGCAATTGGTTTACTAAGTGTTATCCTATCTCTACCGCCAGACTGGGATTATAGTGTGGAAGGTTTGGCAGCAATTAGAAAAGAATCTAAAAATACAATTAACTCTATACTAAAAGAGTTAGAAACTTTTGGATATTTAGAAAGAAAAAGAATTAGGGATGAAAGAGGCGTATTTAAATCTGTAGAATACGTTATACATGAAGAACCATGTACCAAAAATAAAGATGTGGTTAACCCATATCCCAAAAATCCAGATATGGATAATCCAGATCTGGAAAATCCAGATCTCGATAATTGGGCACAATTAAGTACTAAAGAATTAAGTACTAAAGAACTAAGTACTAAAGAATTAAAGAAAGAAGTTAAAGAAAGAAAATCTCCAAAGAAAAAAATAAAAAAAGAACCTTTTAATATAAATAAAGAGCTCTCTTCTATCAACAACGAAGAGCTTAAAAATACTTTATTAGAGTTTGCTGAAATGAGGGAACAGATTAAACATCCGTTAACAGCAACTGCTTTTAAAAGATTAATGAAGCAGTTAGAAGAATATAGCAATGGAGATAACACAAAAAAGATAAAAATACTATCTAATTCGATAGTGAGTGGCTATAGAGGAATTTTTCCTCTTAAGGAAAATAACTACAGTAACTATAACAGCTACCAAAGACAAAACAATAACTCTTTTAATAATTTCCATCAAAGAGATTACTCCGATGAAGCTATGAGCGAGTTAGAACTAGAATTATTAAGGAGGCAATAGCAATGGAAGAATGCACAAAATGCGACAAAGACGGGTACATATATGAATTAAGACAGGTAGAGGGATATAATTATCCTTTGGAATTTTCTAAAATTTGTCCTTGTGGCAAACATGCAAGGCTAAATTTTAACAATAAGCTAAATAGGTTAGGCTTAGGAGAGGATTTTAAAACCAAAACATTTGCTACATACATAGCAAAAAGCCCAGAGTTAAAGGGAATAAAAGAGAAATGCTTAGAATATGCAACAAACTTTGCAAAAAGGCAGTTTGAAGCGAAAAATGGGCTTTACTTATATGGCAGTGTTGGAAGCGGGAAAACACATTTAATTACTGCCATATCAAACAGATTACTGCAAAACGGAGTAAATGTAGAATACTTCGAGTATAGAGAACGCATGACAAGACTAAAACAGATAATTACAGATGATACTAAATATGCAAAAGAAATTAATTGTAAAAAAGCAAAAGTACTGTTTATAGATGACCTGTTTAAAGGAAAAATTAGCGAGGCGGATATTAACATAATGTATGAAATTATTAACTACAGATACCAAACACATCTACCCACTCTAATTACAAGTGAAAAAACAGTTAGTGAAATTTTAAATATAGATGAGGCTATAGGTAGCAGAATTGTTGAAATGTCTTATCTAATAAAAGTTAATGCAAGTAATCACAGAATGAACATTAAGAAAGGAAGTTAAGATTATGACCAAAAACTTAAAAATTAACAATGATTTGAAAAAATACTTAAAACAACAAAATAATTTGATTGATGGTGTTAGATACGAATTTGAATTCGAAAATGAATTAGGAGCTAGCGTAATAAAAAGATTTGGCTCTTATGGTTTCGAGGAAGATTTATGGGAGCTAGCGACATTAGAGAACGGATATTTACAATATTATCCGTTAACAGATTGGGATGTTGTTGGATTTCTAACAGATGAGCAAGTTAATAAAATCCTTTACAAAATAAAGGATGACGAGATTGATGAATATTTTGAGGGGGGGAAAGAAAAATGTTGACTAAAAAACAATTATATAAAATGTTAAAAGAAGCAGAGGAAGAAGGGAGAAGACGGATTTGGAATAAGTTTTTAGAGGATTTTGTACTTTTAGATATAAAAGATAATAAAGATATTGATATGATTTATGAGCATTACATTGCTTCGATGGAAGAAAAAAATGAAAAATTCGGCATAGGAATGTTTGATCATTACTGGACATTTTTATATGAAAACAACACGCTGATAAAAATACGTGTTGAGGATGCTTTTGGAGATGGTGGCGTAGAATGGGAGCTTTTCCACTACCAATAAAAGAAAAATTTATTTAAATGAAAGGAGGACAACAAGCATGCAACAAAAAATAATTAATTGGCTAATGCAAAAATATGAAATAACCATAAAAAAAGACAAGGAAAATCCAAATCTTTTACACTTAATTTTTTGGAGAGAAAGAAAACAATTAACAATAGATACTAGCAAGTACAGCGATTTAGAAAAAGCAAAAAGAGAAATTAGTTACTTAGTAATACAAAAAATATTTAATGTGGCTTAATTAAGAAGGGGAAAGTTAATATGAAATATATAGAACAGATCAAGGTAATGTCAGAAAATATGTGGAACTCGATCTTTTGGTACAACATAGATATAACACCAGAGGCGAGAGAGTTCTTAGAAATAGTAAACAGCTGGGAAACAGTTAATGATGTTGACCCAGTAATGTTTTTTGAATTTGAAAATCTTTGTTTTGACATCTTACAAGTAATACAAGGGAAAGAAAGAAAAATTATAAAAATAGAAAATTAGGAGGAATTAATATGATGATGTTAAACATAACAGAAAATGAAATTGACAAAAAATTAGAAATGTTAAAAAGGGAACAACTTACAGCAGATTATGTGAAAGGGTTTATGGAAAGCCTTTACCTAGTAAATATACTAAATTTGGCACAATACAAGGAATTGCTAAAAGAAATTGATGAAATACGAGAAGAGAACGAGTACCAAGAAGTGAAAAAGGAGCTTGAAGAAGAAAAATGGGATTGCTAATCTGCCAATTAACAACCCCAAAAAATTAAAACTAAACAACTAGTGCAAATAATGCACAAGGTTAGTATACCAAATGTGCTAGCCTTGTGCAATGTAAAGAAAAGGAGATTAAGAGTATGAGCAAAAAAAGAAAGATTAACTTGACTATATATGCAACGAAAGAACAACAAAAGAATTTAGAAAACTACTTAGAAACTACAGATATGAGTTTCTTGTATATAGAGAACGATTTAGGCATGGATACAAACTTTAGAGTGCTTAAAGACATGAGCGTGAATGAATTTGCTGACTTTTTATTAGCAGATGAAAAAATGATAACACTTGAAGGTCTTACTTGGAACAACAGAGAGAGTATATACAACTGGCTAACTAGCCTCTACGACGAAAGTGATCCAATTTGGGAGGAGGCTAGACACTTATGGGACAATTAGAAAGAATTTTAAAAGAATTTAAAAATCATAAAGCTACCTTGCAAGATTTAGGAGATATTAAAATTTTAGATTTTAAAAATCCTAACAACAACTACTGGCATATTAGATATATATTCGATGAGTCTCAGGATACGTTATACATAACAGGAGATGCAGGAAGTTTAGTGGCAAGAAATTATGAAAATATGAAATTTAATACTTTACACGAGTTTGTAAATAGTAGTGTAGATTACTTCATTTCAAAAACGATATGCCATAGCAGAGAGTTTTTATATTATGACGTAGATAAGATGTGCGATGAAATAGAGAAAGAAGTTAAAAAAAGCTCAAACGCAGAAGCAAGAGTTAAGCAGAGATACGGAACATTAAGTTATCTTCAAGCGTGCATTATAAAAAATACTCATCCTCAACATGGATTAGATGAGTATTGGCGAGATGAACTTGAAGAGGTTTATGTAGTTCCTGAGTTAGTAGAAGAAGCTGGTTTAGTAAGAACAGCATACCCAGAGTTGTATTTAAGAGCATTTGAAATGGCAACAAGGCAATTGAAGAAAGGATGGATAAAATGACAGAAATGTATTATGAGAGATTAGAACTTAAGAAATGGTTTAAAGGTGAAATATTTACACATGAAAAAATAGAAAAAATTATGAAAAAATTAGGATATAAAAAAAGTTGGATGATGAAAGATTACACACTATTCCAAAAAGAAAATGACAAAGGAAAAGAAATAATCAGAATCGAATATGAACCAACGAAATTCAAAAATTTAAAAGTAACAGATGTTTTTTAAAAGGAGTGTAACAATGGAAATATTAAGCAAGGAAGAATTTTTACATTTATTAAAAGAAGCTGATAAAAATAAAACTATAGAGGATAATGATTGGATGAACGAGTATGGAGACCCTTGGTACGGTCTAAACACATATGAAGAAGTGGAAAGGAAATTTGATATAAAAGATGATGAATGTATATACATGAATGCTAGAGAGATAAATGAAATTTATTGTATATATATCGAGGCGATCAAAAATCTTAAAAAAGGATATGACTGTGTAGCCTTAGGGGGGAGAAGAGGATATGAGGAAACAGCTAGTTTTTATTTTAAAAAAATAAGCTAAAAGAAATGAAAATTGAAACGGCTTCTGAATACAGTCACGAGATAAGCAGTATTGTATATTATTTTAATCGATGAAAGGAGAAAGAAAAATGTTAACAACAAAAATGAGCAGGAAACTATATAAAGAACTTAATGGAAAAGATAGAGAAAGATTTGAGGAAGGAATAAAAAAAATTATGGCAGATGGAGGAAATTTAGAAACAACACTAGAAGTATTAAGAGAAGGCATAGAAGAAAAAGATGCATTACCATTTGCAATTAAATTAACTAAAGAATTATGGAAAGAATTAGAACAGGAAGCATAAGGAGGATAAGAATATGGAGAAATTAATAGAAGATGTAAATGAAATTTTAAGCGTTTTAAAAACAACTAATTTAGCATATGCAAATAATAAATTAGTGGAAAAATTAGTAAACGCAAATAGTGAAGAAGAAATAAAAGAAATAGAAAGAAAAATAAATTTAATTAACATGCGAATAGCGTTGGATTTGGCAAACTAAAAATGTAACTTGGAGTGTTAGCAATTAGCACTCCAAGAATTAGAAAGAAGGGAGATAATGCGAGAAAGAACGTGTTTTGGTTGTACAAAATTAATCAACAAAAATTGTGGATATTGTGGATTATTTATTACATCATCCGCTGTGCAATGGAGAAAGTATCCAGATGGCAGATGTACACAAGGGCAACAAGTAACAGTTCCAAGAAAAAATCCTTTAATGGAACAAAACATATACTTGGACACAGAAGGATTTTTTCAAGTTGAGATAAACGGAGATTTTTATGGAAGATTTAACACATTAGCTGAAGCTATGGCAGTTAGAGCAAAAGTTAAAAGAGAGGAAAGAGAAGAAAGGAAGAAAACAAAAAATGAAAATGATAGATAAATTAAGGAATTATGAGGTTAGAGACATAGAAAAATACGATGAAAACTTATCTATGTTGCAAAAATGGAGAATTAACAAAAGATACAAGAAAGTAGCAAGTAGAACAAAAATGAATGAAGCCAAAGAAAAAGAGAATGAGTTAGAGTTAGAAAGAACGAAAAGAGAGAATAAAAAGAAGCTCTTGGTCCTCAAAGATAATTTAAAAGAGCAAGAGCTTAATATTAACATTAAAGTTCAAGAAACAATGGGAAAACTTAAACTTAAAAAAGCAGAAAGCAGATGCAAGAAAATAGATACGCTAGAAGAAAGAGGAGAAAGTTTTAACTTTTGGAAGTATGTGTTTATTATAATCTCCTGCATAACTAGCATGTTAGGATTTGGAATGATCGAGAGTGGTTTAGATGCTTTTCCTCTCTTAAACAGCATCAGGCATGGTGAAAATTTAAATTGTGTAATGATTGGATTAATTTTTTTAGCTATGCAATTTTGCATTAGTAAATTTGTTTCCAGCGTAGAAGATATAAAAAACTTTTTTAAAACTCCAACAATGATACCACTTTTGGGTTTAATCGGAGTTGTATATGCAGTTTCGATTTATTCCAATTATGGCTTTTGGATAACGATCTCACATAGCAAATTTGTAGCAGGTTTTTATAGTTTTGCTATAGATGTAACATCAATTTTTTTAAGTATTTATTCAGATAAATTTTTGTCGGGCGACAACGAAAAAATACAAAATTTTTTGTCGGAAAACATCTCAGAAAGTGTTGAAAAAAGTGTCGGAAAAAATGTCGTGAAAAACGTCGCAACATTAGAAAAAAACAGTGTTTGCGACGTCACAAAAAATGTCGGAAAAGACACGAAAAAAACGACAGAAAAAACGAAACGAAAAACAGTTTCAAAAGTAAATTTAACACAAAAAGAATTTGATAAAATTGTAGAAAATTTAGAAGAAGGAACAAGAGTAGTTCCAAAAATTTTCAATATGACGAATGATAGAGATAGGTTTTTAGAATTTTGTAAAAACTGTCCACACATCAAAAAAGAAGGTAACAGATATTATAGAATTGAGGAGGCGACAAAATTTGAGGTGGTTAAATAATAATGAATTGGGAAGAAATGAACAACACACAAATAAAGTTCTGTATCGACATTTTAAAGAGCAGAAAATTAGTAATAAAAGCTCAGCGAAGAGCAGGAAAGAAAATATTAATAGAAGAAAATGACACAGATTCAGTATCGCAATTGAAAGGGAAAATTAAGAATCTGGAAAGAAAATTAGAAACAAGGAAGAAAAGGAGGATAAGAAAATGCAGAAAAGATTTTTAGACACAATATTTTTGGTAAACAAGGAAGGTGATTTGACTTGTTTTACCGATTTGACAGAAGAGGAAAGAATAGAATATTTAAAGAATTGTCCGCCAGAAAAGGCAAAAGAATTTTTATTAGAAATGGCAAAATGTTTAAGAACAGTTGGAGATAAATTTGGTATAGAAAGTATCTATACCAACGGAAAAAGAATGGGTTGGGTAGTAAAAAAATAGGGTTATTGCACAAAATTTACATATTACAAATAACTGCCTTGGTTAACTGCCAAGGTGGGAGGTGTGAATATAACAGAGCAAACTAAAAAAATAAACATTTGTATATATCACAATGCTCTGTTTATATACGGGTACTGGGCAACTAGTACCCGATTAAAAGAAAGGAGATGGAAAAATGTATATAGATAGAATTAAGTACGCAAGAAAGAGGCAGGAAGAATTAAAGAAGCTGGCAGAAAGAAGAGAATTATTAAGAAGGAAGTACGAGGAATTTAATGAAGAAAGAAATAGCAAAAAATATAATTAAACTCTCAGGTAAATACACAACATATACAGTATTTACTGATTGGGTAAAAATAGTAGCTCTATCGATAGCCAATAGTAACACTTTGCTGCATGATAAAATTTGGAGGCAAAGAGAAGAGCAATATTTACAGGTAATAAATAAGTATTCTAAAAATGAACAAAGTATATTAGCGGATATGATGGGAATGTTGATAACAGCTTTCGAGAATGAAACTTATGATATTTTAGGAGAAATTTATATGGAAGCTGAATGTGGAAATAAGTCCACAGGTCAATTTTTTACACCATACCATGTATCCGAACTTTGTGCAGGAATGCTTTTGGAAAATAAAATTACAAAAGATAAAGGACAGATAACAATAAATGAACCCTCTTGCGGTGGAGGCGGAATGATTATTGCGTACCTGAATTTGTTAAAAAAACAAGGGATAAATTACCAAGAGAATGTTAAAGTGGTAGCACAGGATATAGATTGGAACAGTATATATATGTGTTACACACAACTAAGTTTATTAGGTGTTAAAGCTATTGTGTGCCAAGGTGATACATTAACAGATCCTGATATAAGAAAGTATCCAAGAGAGAGAGTTTTTGAAACAATAATGTCGAAGCTAAGTTTTTGCAAATACTAAAAAGGAGATGCAGATGAGAGAAGAGTTATTAAACCGCTTATTAATGATTCTTATTAGGAATAATATTAAAATTGATAACATAAAAGAAGAAGCGTACATAATACTAGATGATTATGAAATACAGAAGAGAACAACAGAATTGATAACAACTGATGAAAATAGAAATGAAGAGTTGATTAAAACATTTCTTATAGCAAAGCATGTAAAAGGATGCACAGCTACAACTATAGAATACTATAAGCTAGAACTTAAAAAAATAATACTAGAATTAGGAAAAACTATAGATAGTATAACTACGCAGGATATAAGATACTATCTTGCTAAAAGGCAAGTGCAGGATAAGGTAACTAAAACTACAATAGATAACGAATTAAGAGTACTAAGGAGTTTTTTTAAATTTTTGACAATGGAGGAAATTATATTAAAAGATCCTACAGCAAAAATAGATAGGATAAAGATAGATAAGAAAAAGAAAAAAGCATTTACGGATTTAGAAATAGAAAGAATGCGTAGCTACTTAAAAGATGACTTAAGAATAAAGGCGATGCTGGAATTATTGTTATCAACTGGCTGTAGAATTAGCGAAGCAAACAAGATAAAAATTGATGATATACAAGAGAATAAGATAAATGTGTTAGGCAAAGGAAATAAGGAGAGGACGGTGTATCTAAACGCCAAGGCACAGCTTGCTATATTGGAATACTTGGAAAAAAGAACAGATAGTAATCCTTATTTGTTTGCTAAGTCTAACAAAAAATGTAAAGGAAAATTAAAAAAGAATTGGTGGCAGGATAAAAAAATGGTCGATGAAGTGGAGCATGTTGATAATTCTACCATAGAAGGTAATTTTAGGCAGATAGCTAAAAAGTTAGGACTTGAAAGTGCTAATCCACATAGATTTAGACGTACTTGTGCAACTTTTGCACTAAGAAGAGGTATGCCAATAGAGCAGGTAAGTAAAATGTTGGGACATGAATCACTGGAGACAACACAAATATATTTAGACTTAACACAAGAAGAGTTAGAGAATATGCACAAGAAATATGTTATTTAAGATTAGGAGGATAAAATGCAGGAAGAAATTTATGACAGTATACTAATTATGTTGATAGAAGAAGGTATAGAAATAACCACAGACATAAAAGAAAGGCTGTGGATCATTTTAAGCAAATATGACTACGGCAAAAAAGTTACAGATTTAGTATTGACAGATGAGGATCAAAACAACGAATACATTAAAAAGTTTTTAATTGCTAAAACTGTAAAAGGTTGCACAAAAAGAACTATCGAGTTCTACGGGATAACTTTAAGAAAAGCCATACCACGCATTAATAAAAACGTGGTAGATATTACTACAGAGGATATTAGATTTTACCTAGCAACACGACAGATAAATGATAAAGTTACCAAAGTGACAGCGAATAACGAAAGACGTGCATTAAGTAGCTTTTTTAGTTACTTGCACATGGAAGAATATATAAGGAAAAATCCGATGCTAAAAATAGAAAAGATAAAAGAAGATAAAAAAAGAAGGGAAGCTTTAACAGAGTACGAAATAGAAAAAATGAGAGCTTATCTTAAAAATGACTCGAGGAAAAAAGCAATGTTCGAGGTTTTACTAAGTACTGGATGCAGGGTTAAAGAATTCTCGGAAATTAAGATAAGCGACATAGATAACAACAAGATAAGAGTTATAGGAAAAGGCAATAAGGAAAGATTTGTATATTTAAACATGAGAGCAAAAGTAGCAATTGAAGAGTATTTAAAAGAGAGAACGGATGATAATCCATATCTTTTTGCACGCTCTAAGGGTGGGGGTAGAGGATTAATAAAAACAACTGGAAGACCAAAATGTTTTAAAGATTGGTGGAAGTTTAAAAGCCAAGTACATCCAACTAAAAATGCGGAAAGCAGGTACATAGAGTATACCATAAGAATGATCGGAAAACATTGTGGCATAGAAGGTGTACATCCACATAAATTTAGACGAACATGTGCAACTATGGCTATGAGAAAAGGTATGCCGATTGAGCAAGTGGCACATATGTTAGGGCATGAAAATATAAGCACCACGCAGATCTATTATGATTTAAACCAAGAGGAGTTGGAAGAGAATCATAAGCATTATGTGAATATTTAGGAGATTTGAAAATGAAAAAACTGCAAAATATTGAACCTTTAATGATTAGTATATCTGATTTTTTAAATACTTTAAAAAAAGTAGAAAATGAACTTTTAACTATTAAAGATAAAGAAAAAGTAGAAAAACTACAATTAAAGATAAGAGAGATGGAAAAAATAATTTTGGAAAATGTAGAAATACTTTTAAACGAAAAACACAAATTGATTAATTTGATTAACCAGATCGAGGATACAAATGAAAGAACGTATCTTCAAGAAAAATTTTTGAACAGAAAATCTAATAAGGAAATTGCTGCAAATATGCACTACAGTATAAGAAATATATATTATTTGCAAGAAAAAGCAATTAAACATCTTGTAGAATTAGAAAAAGAGAGCATCAAATGATGCTTTCTTTTATTTTTTCTAAAAATGCTTGACAAGTCACTCAATGAGTGATATAATATACACATAAGGTAAGAACTTACCTGAAACAAAAATAAATTTTTTAGAAAAAGGAGATTGATATTATGGAAACTATAATCAAAAAAATAAAAGAAAGTGAAGAGTTTAAAAAAATGTTCAAATGTAAACAAGACAATAAAAATCACTTTACAGACGTGGGACACCACACCATGGAATCTATAAAATACTTAAAAAAACTTGAACTACATGAAGAAACAAGAGAAAAAATTGAAATAGTGTTGTTACTACATGACATTGGAAAACCTGTAGTTAAAACTACAGATGACAAGGGAGACCATTTTTATGGGCACCCTCAAGCGTCTAGAAAAATAGCTGAAAAATTCATCAATGATGAAATTATTTTAAGTCTAATAGAACACCATGATGATGAGTTAATAGCAGAAGAAAAAATAATAAAAAGATACATAACCAAATTGGGAAAGGATTTCCCTTATCACTTGTTATGGATCGTAAAACAATGTGACATCATGGGACAAAACCCAAATCTGCAAAAGGAAAAACTAAATCAATTAACTGAATATATTATCGAGTTTGGAGAAGTCTTGAAAGAGATGAAACAAATACAGTTGAAAGATTTAGCTATAAATGGACAAGACCTAATTAGCACAGGCATAAAAGGTAAAGAAATAGGAAACCTTTTAAATGCTATACTAAAAAAGGTTAGAATAGGCACCTTAAAAAACGAAAAAAAAGATATAATGAAAGAAGTAAAAAAATATATAATGTATTAGAGAAGAAAGGAGCATCTGAAAAAGGTGCTCCTTTTTAACTCTTGCAAAATGCAACACTATGTGTTACTATTAACCTATTAAGAAGCAAAATATTTCTTTTGTTTCTAAAATTTATTTTTGTTTGCTGAAAAGATTAGTGAGGGTTAATCTGCCTTTGCTAATCTTTTCTTTTTTTTAAATTTTTTTCAAAAAAGTGTTGACAAGTCACTCAATGAGTGATATAATATAGACATAAGATGAAGCAAACAAAAAATAAAAAATAGAAATAGCTATCAAATCATAAAGGAGGCTTAAGAATATGAAAAAATTAAACAAAAAAGAATTCATAAACCTTTTAAAAGATGCTGAAAATAAAGATAATATAAAATTATGGTCATCGTGGGCAGGTTACCACACAAAAGAAGATATGTTCGAGGGTTTAACATACGACGAGTATTTAAAAGAATACGAAATTGAACAAGATGAATTAATTTATGTTGAAGATTTCGATTTAGATTATATCTATAATGAATATAAGGACATTATAGATAAACACAATAATATAAATGGTGACGTTATTGTTACATCACGATATGGTGAGTGTTCAATAACATTCACATTTGAGAAAAATATATTAATTTCTCTAGAATATGAAACAATTGACAACGAGGCGTGTAGTATAAAATACTTGTTAGAACCTTTAAATTTAACAAAAGAAGAACTAAAAGAAGAACTAAAAGAAGAACCTGCAACAAGCGAGAGTATCAATAGGTTATTGAATAAATTTAAATAACACAAAAGAAAGAAGGAAAAGATAATGAGGGCAAGCTCAACAGGAAACGAGGAAAACAAATGGCGAAAAATGAGGGAAATAACAAATATGACCCAAAAGGAATTCGCTGAGTTCATCTATACTTCCAAGAGAAACATAGAAAATTGGGAGAATGGGAGCAGGAATTCTTCTGATTGTGTGTATAAGTTAGCACTCTACAAAGTGTTAAATGAATTTGAAAAAAAATAAAAAAAGTTTCAAAAAAGTGTTGACAAGTCACTCAATGAGTGATATAATATAGATACAAGGTAAGGAAAGAACTTACCTGAAACAAAAATAAAGTTTTAGAAAGAAAAGGAGAATGAATTATGAAAATTAGAGTAGGACAAAAAATGTATGGAGTAGAATTTTGGGGCTTAAACAACGTAGAATGTGCAGAAGATTTGGTAAGTGATTGCATCGCTTACAACGAAGAAGAAGAGATATATGAATTAGAAAAAAATGTAACAATAGATGATATAATTGACTATCTAAAAGAAGAAGTTGATAAAAGTACTTATGAAGATGAATATGTTGAGGTATCTATAGATAACAAATTGATTGAAAGATATTACGGAAAAGATGAAGATTATTTTTTTAATGAAGACGAAAAAGACATAACTTTAGAAAATTTAAAAAAATTAGTAGGTAAAAAAGTTGATGAAACTGAATTTATTTGTTGTTTTGAAAATAATTCAGAAGATGTTATAGTTAGTAATACAGGTATATATAGTAACTTTGAAGGTTACGGAAAATGCGAGTGTGTTGACATCTACGAAAACACGGAAGAAAGTGAAATATATCATTGTTACATAAGCGAAGATGATATATTAGTAGATATAGGTTAAATATGAGGGGACAAGTTCCCCTCAGCACAAAAAAGAAAAGGAGAATGAATTATGGATATAATAAAAGATGATATAGACCTCAAAATTTTACTAGACGAAGTAAAAAATATGAGCTTTGAAGAAGGCTCAAAATTTATAAAAGAAAATTATACTAATTATAATGTTGTTGAAAATGAGGATAAAGATTATAACATATTAGATATTGATTTTATTTTTAAAACGATAGAAAATGATGATGATTTTCTGTCGTTTACAAGCAAGATAAAATTAGATGATGAAAGTTATGATTTAAAAAGTGGATATTGGAATATCCACGGAGATACATTTTAATAACAGCAAAGGAATGATTAAACCAAAACAAAAATAGATTTTAGAAAGGTGTGCAGATAATGGCATTACACATAAATGGCTTTAATTTTAGCTATGACTACACAGAGTTATTGGCAGAGTTAGCAGATGACATAAAAGAAGAACAATTCAAAATGGATGATGAGATAGTAATAGAGCGAGAACCAAGAGAAGATTTTGTTGAGAAAGGGATAGATTACATCCCGATCGTGGATTATTATTTTAAAAGTGATAATCCGCCAGAAGGAAAATATTTTGAAAAAATAAAAATTTCTGATTTTATTGCAGAAATGAAAAAATTAAATTCTATTATGTAATTTGCATCACATTGCATCATTTTGCAGTAACTTTTACCTTAAAATTTGGTATACTTTAAACAGCCAAACGGTTAAATTATATTATCAATTTTATCGAAATATTTTTTATTTTGTTCAGTAAATATCGAGATATTACAGGGCTTTTGTTACAAAAAAAGGAAAGAGGCAAAAACAATCTCTTTTCTTTTTTTGCACTTTTTTGCAGTTTTTTCAAACAAATTTTGTGTTAAAATAAATTAACAAGCAACTTTAAGAATGTTCATAAAAAAAATCACTTCACACCTCCAAGTTTAACACTTGGGGGTCTTTGCATTGTATTGCACAAAATTGCAGAGCATTTCAAAAAAAGTTTATGATAATATTTAAGTGTAGTAGTTAAGATTAGTGGTCAATATTGGAATATTTTCATTTTTTGTTGGGATTAGATATCGATCTTAACCTCCTTTCTTATAGATAGATAAGAAAACATACTTTTTCGGAATAGAGAGTGTAACAGCTCTCTATTTTGCATTTAATTGCATGTCTTTGCAGTTTTTAAAAGTTAGAAAAGTGTTAAAATATAAATGTTCATTGAAAAATTGATCTTTTCTTTAATGTATTTTTTAAATATTGGATTTTGTGGATGCTAAAAAGAGAGAGTAAAAACTCTCTTTTTTTATTTTTGCACTTTTTTGCATACAATTGCAGATATTTTTAACTAAAAAATATGTTAAGATTTGGTTGTAACGTTATATACGTTAATTTTTTGCTACATTATTTTTTTTAATTAAACGTTTAAAGTCATTAAAAAGTGACTCCCCTGAAAAACGCCCTTGCCTCCCCTTCGTGCAAGGGCAAATTAAAAAAATGGATAAAAAAGAATTAGTTAACTTTATTAACTCATGTATCACAGAAGATAAAATGTATAGATTTTACAAAACTAAGGAATGGATAGAGCTAAAAAATAAAATTTTAGAAGAAGAACATTTTGAATGTGAAATATGCCGAAAAACTGGCAAATATAAAAAAGCTTGTTTAGTACACCATGTAAGATTTGTTAGAAAGTACCCAAATTTGGCACTATCCAAATACTATACCTACAAAGGCAAAAGATACAAAAATTTGTTAGCATTATGTAATGACTGTCATGAGAAGGTGCACGACAGGAACAGTTTTAAGAATAGCACAAAAGAAAAGTTTAAAAATGAAGAAAGATGGTAATATTGCTGATTGTAGAGCGATACTCAATTACCCTTTTTATTATTATTCCTCCATTTGGATTATAGATTAGGGTGGGTAGCAGGTGCAATTCCTGCTATTGCCATTCGTAACAGTTAATATTAGTACTTGCTACATTGTGTTATATTTATCTTTCATAATTATTGTCATATTGCGGTGCTTAGATGGGGGCTTAGACTGGTTCGATTCCAGTACCGCAATTCTTTTAAGGAGGTAGGATATGCAGTTAGATTCAATACAGATTTGCAATAGATTAAATAAAGTATATACATTAGAGGAAAAAGGCAACGGTGGAGCTTATCACATGTATAAGATTAGCAAGGCAGATACAGATGAACCAGTCCAGTGTATTCAATTTCAAGACGGTGCACGAGGTGCGGAAGGTTCTATTGATGGATGTTTAGATGTAGACTTATTAGAGATAGTTAGACATAGATTAATATGTTTTAATCAAGGAGAGTTTGCGACAAGAGACACAGCAATTGCGATTGAAAAAGTCGAGGAGGCTTTGCTTTGGCTTAATAAAAGAGTTGATGATCGAGCTAAAAGAAAAGTTTTGGGTACGATGCAACCTTAAAATTTTTTTCACTCCCCCCACCCCCTATAACCCTTTCTGGTCGGGAGGGGTAGGCAA
>Ga0265301_10000808_pt1 | contig 42735 bp, 39 predicted proteins | sample AusTroGonzalo_MG_2_FD_193488 | JGI IMG/M metagenome (GOLD analysis project Ga0265301, IMG submission 193488) | Bovine rumen microbial communities from tropical cattle in Woodstock, Queensland, Australia - Gonzalo_04 | ecosystem: Host-associated > Mammals > Digestive system > Stomach > Rumen ...
ACCTAATGCAGATACTTGCGGCACTGACCACAGATGTCCGCTTTGGGAAGTTTGTTTACCGAGGATTATACGAGCCTCCTTTGCATCGATCTCTACGAGACCGATGGTTCGTTATTGTTACGCTCCAAATCAACCATTTTGCAAATGCTTGATTTAGAGCGCGCTAAATAAAAAAGTCAAAAATATTTTGCCTTTTATTTGGATTTCAACTGGGAATTCTGATTTATCTGACTGCCAAGTTAACGAAAAACTCCTACAAGTCCAAGATTAGCACAAAACGGGCTATTCGTTCAATAGCAATGTCGGGAAAAAATCTCAAATTTTCCCGACATTTCTGCTCTTGGATGTATTCATTTTGCTCACGAATGCTCACGGAGTAATAAACAACACACAATCTTTTGGGGATACTAATATCTTGCTAAACTTGCCGATATCGGCAAAAATCGCTATATTTGTATCCGGTTTATACGTGATAATTGCCGATAAAGATGGAATTCATATCTGTCAATCAATTTGCTCAGCAATATGATCTCTCTGAGCGCACTGTCAGGAACTGGTGTGCCACTGGAAAGATAGATGGGGCTATTCTTGTGGGAAAGACTTGGAATATTCCTGCCGATGCTCCATTGCCGCTAAAAGGCAAACAAAAAACAAGCCCTTTGCTGAAAAGGCTCAAAGAAGAGAAAGAGGGTAAGATTAGTGGCGGAATATATCATCGTACCCAGATAGACCTCACTTACAACTCCAACCATATGGAGGGGAGTCGTTTAACACACGAACAAACCCGTTATATCTTTGAGACAAATACTATCGGCATTACTGATGAAAGTATTAATATCGATGATATCGTAGAGACTACCAACCATTTCCGTTGCATAGACCTCATCATCGAACGGGCAGAGGATAAACTCTCCGAGCCCTTTATTAAAGTAATTCACAGAATACTTAAGACAGGAACATCCGACAGCCGCAAGTCCTGGTTCAATGTAGGAGATTATAAGAAAATGCCCAATGAGGTAGGCGGGAACGCCACCTGCCCTCCGGAAGAAGTCCACGCGCGGATGAAAGCCCTTTTATCTACATACAACGCAAAGACTTCAATATCCTTGGAGGACATTATTGATCTCCATCAAAAGTTTGAGACTATCCATCCATTTCAGGATGGGAACGGTAGAGTAGGAAGACTGATTATGTTCAAGGAATGCCTTGCAAATGGAATTGTACCGTTTATTATAACAGAAGAGCTTAAGTTTTTCTATTACAGAGGCCTTAGAGAGTGGGGACACGTTAATGGTTATCTCACGGATACTTGCCTTTCGGCGCAAGATAACTATAAAGCGTTACTTGATTATTTCAAGATCAAGTATTAATTTACTTCAGTAAATCCGAATTTACCGGTCAAACTAACCATCGGGAGTAAACCCCTCGGCCTCCGGCCGCCCCGCAGAAGCGTGGTTCATTTTGTTAACGCAGCGTCCGCCAAGAATGAGGAGTACTGCGAAGCCATTCTTCGGGCAATTTGACAGAACCGACGACCCGATGGGCAGATTCGGATTAAAGTGTGAGGCGGAAGGTGTAGAATCAGAAAGTCTGGCTCAAGATATCATCCCCTCCGGTATCGGCGGCATGGCGCCCTTGCGCGTGCAGACGTAAGCGGCTACATGGACGGCGACGCCGTGGGCCTCGGGGATGGAGGCGCCCTTGAGAAGGCTTCCCACAAAGGCTCCCGTGAAGGCGTCCCCGGCGCCGACCGTGCTTTTTACACGTACGGACGGTGTCTCCAGGAACGACCGGCCTCCTTCCCAATATATCTCACTGCCTTCCGTTCCCATCGTCACGATGAGAATCCGGCACCCGGCCATGGCCATCACGTCCCTGCAGGTCCGCTGCTGGTCCCATGCTTCGATGCCGAAGAGGCGGGCGGCGGTCTGAAGCTCGTCAATATTAAGCTTCAGAATGTCGCATCTACGGAACGAGTTTTCCAGGATATCCTTCGTATAATATGATTGCCGAAGGTTCACGTCAAATACCTTCAGGCACCCCTCTGGTGTGGCGTCGATGAAGCGCCCGATGCTCTCTCTGGTGACGGATCCCCATTGAGCCAATGAGCCGAAGCAGACAGCCTTCGTGGCGGCGGCGATCCGAGCCAGTTCCTCCGTGAACGGGATGCGGCTCCAGGCAACGTCCGTGTTGATTGTATACACCGGGTTGTTGGCATCCGTGAGGTCCACGTCCACGGTGCCGGTGGGGGAGACGATGCGCTCCAGATGGTGGGCCAGCCTCTTGCGGTCCAGCTCCGCGACGATGTCGTCACCGTTGGCGTCTTTGCCGATGGCGCTCACGACAAGGCCTTCGTGCCCGAACCTCGATGCATGGTATGCGAAGTTGGCGGGGGCGCCTCCAAGGCGCTTGCTGTCCCCGAATTTGTCCCAAAGGATTTCACCAAGTCCGACTACGTATTGATTCTTATTCATAGCAAAAGGAGTTAGCATATTGTAGCGAAAGCAAGTAGCAGAATCAGGCATGGAAAGACGGACAGGATATGTTTCATGATACAAATTTGAGATAAAGATAAGAAAAATCAGGAAAAATGATGGCGGTTCGTCGGAATTAGTGTATATTTGCTCTTGCGATTTGTCAGAATTTCTGTTGAATTTGTTTCTTGATTCGTCAGAATTTTTGTGGTTTATGTTATGGGATTCGTCAAAATTAATGTGTAATGAAGAGAGAAGTATACGCGAAACTGCTTGAATGGAAAAGTCGAAAAGACCATAAGCCCCTGGTTTTGGATGGAGCCCGCCAGGTAGGAAAGACCTACATTCTCAAAGAGTTCGGGGCAAAGGAGTATAAAAGCGTTTCCTATGTTAATTTGGACAGGGATGCCGTGGCAAAGTCTGTATTCGAAGCGGATCATGACATTGCTCGGATTATCCGAACCCTTTCAGCCCATACTGGCGTGGACATTGTGCCGAAAGACACCCTCATTATCATTGACGAAATCCAGGAGAGCGCCGCTGCCCTCGGCTGCCTGAAGTATTTCAAGGAGGACTTTCCGCAGTATGATGTGGCAGTTGCTGGATCACTCCTTGGTATCTCCATCCATCATGACCAGTCCTTCCCCGTTGGGATGGTGGAGCTGGTCCGGATGTTCCCGATGTCCCTACATGAATTTCTGGATGCCACGGGCAACAAACAGCTGACCCAGTTGCTTCTCAACTGTGACTGGGCTGCCGTGAACACCCTCAGCCAAAAGTATATCGACCTCTTGCGTCAATACTATTATGTCGGCGGAATGCCGGAGGCTGTGGCTGGATACATAGAGGGGAAGGGGTTGAATGCCGTCCGCAAGATTCACAAAGACATCCTGGCAGGGTACCGCAAGGACTTTTCCAAGCATGCGCCGAAGAGGGAGGTGCCCCGTATCGAGTTGGTCTGGGACTCGCTTCCTTCGCATCTGGCCAAAGAAAACAAAAAACTCATCTACGGCGCGATCCGCAAAGGGACGCGTGCCAAGGATTTCGAGGTGGCCATTACCTGGCTCAAGGACGCCGGGCTTATCTATAAGATTCACCGCGTTTCCAAGATTGAATACCCGCTCAAGTTTTATGAGGACTTCGACGTTTTCAAGGTATTCCCACTGGACGTGGGCCTGCTGGGTGCCATGACCGATGTGCCGGCATCCCAGATGATGGTGGGCGATAGTATCTTCAAGGAATTCAAGGGCGCTTTCACGGAGTGCTATATCAACGAGCAGATGGCCCGCATCCAGATACCGACCTTCTACTATTCGTCCAACGAGTCGGAAATTGAGATTGATTTTGCTGTCCAGACTGAGAAACGGGTCATTCCCATGGAGGCCAAGGCGGAAGAGAATGTCAAGTCCAAATCCCTAAGGACCTACATAGGCGAGCATCCAGACCTGAAAGGGCTGCGTGTCTCGATGAAGAACTACATCGACCAGGGGTGGATGGAGAACCTTCCGCTTTATGCTATAGAAGGCTACCTCCGGGCTGAAGGAATCCCAGTCCCGGAGCAAGGTGAATAATGACAGATAGGCCTTGCGGTCGCTTTCGTTGCATTTACCCTCGGAGTTATTTTTTCACATAGGACGTCAGTCTTCCGCTGCCTACCTTTTCAATATAGCCTGCCTTGACCATATCGGCCAAGGTGCGCTCGATGGTGGTGAGGCTGATGTCCGGGCAGGCCTGGGCGATTTCTTTCTTGGTGATTTTGCCCGGGGTGCGGTCGATGACAGCCTTGATGCGCTCAGGTTTGGACATTTTGCGGTAGCGGAGATACGCCACCCTGTCCTCAAACTCATTGTAGGCCTTGACCACGATGCCCAGCATGTATTTTAGGAACGGCAGGTAGTCGTTGCCGTTCTCGTGCCAGTTCTGCGAACTGACCTGCAAGGCCTCGTAGTAGGAATCCTTGGTTTTTTCGATGAGTTTTTCGATACTTATGTACTTGCCCACGAAGAATTCGGCGCGATATAGCAGCAGCAGTGTCAGGAGGCGGCTCATGCGGCCGTTGCCGTCGTTGAAGGGATGGATGCAAAGGATATCGAGTATAAACATCGGCATCAGCACCAGCGGATCATAGGTGCCGGCCTCAATGGCTTCGTTATAGCGGGAGCAGAGTTGCTCCATGGCGTCAGGTGTCTGGAAGGCTGGTACAGGGCTGAAACGGACTGTTTCCGTGCCGTCGGCGTGCTTTTCGGCGATGATGTTGTCGGAATTTTTATACACGCCCCCTACTGCGCTACTGCTGAAAGAATAGAGATTCCGATGCAGTTGCAGGATGTTATTTGGACGCGGGGCGATGTATTCGTAGGATTCGTGGATGGAGGCCAGCACGTCGCGATAGCCGGAAATCTCTTCCTCATTGCGGTTCCGGGGCTGTACCTTATCCTGGACGAGGGCACGCAGGCGCTCGTCGGTGGTATAAATACCCTCGATGCGGTTGGAAGCGTCGGTACTTTGGATCTTGGCAACTTCCAGAAGGGCCGTTAGGACGTCGGCCTCTGTCTCTATGAAAAGTTCCTGGCGGCCGCGGCACTCATGGAGCCGTGTCAGCAGGGCCACGACTTCAGGAGTGAGAAGATCCTTGGGCCGGCTCGTGAAATCGTACGCGTGCATAGCTGTCTTTGTTTACCCTGCGAAGATAATATTTTTCTGCCTCATAAACGAACTATCTGCATCAAAATTTAAAATTTGATGCAGAAAAGAATGGGGTAAGGCAGGATACGGCAATCTTTTCTAATACCGACATTATAGGGTACAAACTTAGGTGTTAAAGTTTTCTTATTAACTTTACAAAAGAATTTTTCCGAAACCATGAAACGATTCCTGGCAATCCTGGCCGTCCTCCTGTCCCTGGCCGGCTGCAAGAACACAAACAATCAAAGCATAAACGATATGAGCACAAATGTACCTTTCGAGGAAGTCGCCGGCCGCAAGAATTTCGGTCCCGACCACGCCCTCGTGACCACGCCGCAGCCCTGCGTGATGATCGCCACCTGGGACAAGGACCATACTCCCGACGTCATGATGGCCGCCTGGGCCGGACAGTACGACTTCAAGCAGATCGTCATCAGCCTGTCCAAGCATAAGACTACGGACAACCTGAAGCTGACCGGCGCCTTCACCGTAAGCTTTGCCGACATTCATACTGTCGCAGAGTCCGACTATTTCGGCCTGGTCAGTGGCTTCAAGGTGCCGGACAAGGTGGCCAAGGTCGGCTTCACTATAACGCCAAGCCCGAACGTGAACGCCCCGATCATCAATGAATACCCCCTGACGCTTGAGTGCAAGGTGGTGAGTTGGGGTGACGGCATCCTCGTGGGCGAGGTCGTGAATATGAGCGCCGACGAACGCATCCTCACGGACGGCAAGGTGGACCTCTCGAAGCTCCAGCCCATCGTCTTCGACGCAGCCTCGATGTCCTACCGGTCCATCGGCGACATCGTGGGGAAGGCATGGGGCGACGGAAAAAGATATGTCGATGAATGAGCATCGCCAAAGCCTTTGAAGCGGCCTTCCGCCGCAAGCGCGAGAAGGGGTGGGACAAGATCTATGTCGTCGTGGACATCCACGACACGATCCTGCGTGCCTGTTACCAGGACGAGGAAACCTATGACTATCTGCCTTACGCCAAGTCCGCCCTGCAGTTGCTGTCCAGCCACGAGGACATCTGCCTGATCCTATGGAGCGGCTGTCACCCGGAACGGCTGGAGACCTACCGCCAGCGGTTTGCCCAGGACGGCATCCACTTCGACTACCTGAACGAGAACCCCGAGGTAGGGAACTCCTCTTTCCAGAACTTCGATAAGAAACTTTATTTCAACGTCGGCATCGACGACAAGTTCGGCTTCGATCCTGACACCGACTGGGTACGGGTCATGGAAGCCGTCGCCTCGGCCTCGTCCTTGCCGGAAGGATAGCCGATAGGGACTATGCAGTAGGGCGTGTTATCTTTCGGCAGGCCAAGGGCTTCACCTGCCCGCGGATTAACACCTCCGTGTTTATGTCGCTGCTTGAGCCCGAGAACCGTGCCACGGAGCTGCGGACATCGCTGCGGGATTTTTGAGATTTTTGAGAAAAATACCACTTTAAAAAGTGAGAATTTTGAAAATACGTTTCCGCAAGCTCCTCGGCAATGCATTTCGATTAAGGAACAAGTAGGTCGTGTTCAAGGCAATGTAATCGCGCGACATATACCAGATGCCCTGGTATGGTCCGCTGTTGCCCCAAGAGTTCTTTACAAGATAGTAAGGTTTGCCCTGCTCATCAAGGGCTTTCCCAAAAATGAGCATCACGTGGTCGTAAGTGAAATCCCAGTTATCCCACTGCTGCTGTCGTAGCTCCTGTGTGGGTACGACACCGTCCGGCAGCATCGCCAGCCCTTCCTTCCGCGAGAAGTCACCCGACACATCGCCCCCCCAGGCTACCGTATAACCCGCATCCAGGGCCTTGTCCAACACCATCATCAACTGCTCAATGGGGATGTTATAACTGGGCTTCAGCCTCCATTTGTATGGGGCCTCGATCACGAACCACTGGTTGAAAGGATGATGCGTATAGCTGGTCAGGCTCACGTAGTCGTCCAGATCAAGCCCCAGGCTCTCGGCAAAAGAGAGGGGAGTGTAGGACTTGCCCTCATAGATGAAAGAATCCGGGCATTTCCCGACATACTTATCGATCAGTTCCTGCACGTCTTCCTGCCAGTTTTGTCTCGGTGCTTTGTTTCTCAACGGGGCTTGCTCCTCTGTCGTAAAACGGTTCAGTTCCGGCTTGCTTTCACGCCAGACGATGCCGCTCACCACCCGCTCCAACTCAGGAAAGAAAACGTCGAAATTGGCCAGCGAATCGCCCGTCATCGACCCCGGGGCGGGCATAGCGTCTTCTGGACAAATCCCGTGATTGCGGATCACCTCGAGCACATCATCGCAAGAACCACCTTCTGAAATCTGGCTATAGCCATGCATGCGGACATAGTGTGTGGCACAGTCCATATAATCCTTGCTCACCACAAACATTTCGCAAAGATCATAGGTTTTGCCCGTTTTCCGCAGTATTTCACTCTCCAGATATCCCAGCGTGGCAAAGTCCCAGCAAGTGCCACTGCGGGACTGATTCTTCACGCTGGTTATCGGAATCTCCTTGACAGTGGTGAAAGATTTTGTGCTCTGTGCTGACACGCTCACGGCAATCAGCACGAATGTGACAAAGGTTAATAGTTTATTCATGCCTCAAAATAGGAATCCTTGGTTATTCAAAGACAAAGATAAGGATTTCCGGGATTATGGTTATCTTTGTAGTCACACAGATGTTTATCCATGAAACGGTTGATCCTGACAATTCTGGTACTTTCGCTGTCGATGTCCCTTTGGGCGCAGAACACATTTACGATTGATGAACTCCGCACGGAATGGGCCAACGAGGCCATCGGACTGCAGACGCGCCCCGCCAAGCCCGGCATCGCCGACTTTGCCCTGGCTTTCGCCTACGGCCACCAGGGCATGGTGCTGACCGACGAACTCATCCGGCTGATGACCCGCGAGAATTACGTAAACGAGGACGTGGCCGAGTTCACGCTCGACCGCAAGGCCGGTTACCTGGCGCTGCAGATGGTGTCCGACGGCACGCAGGCCATGGAGATGTGCTACTGGAATCTGCCCGACGGCCGGAAGCGTGTCGCCGTCAGGCTGCAAGACGCGTACGACCCCGATCCCAATCCATTTCTCAGGTTTTATGATTATGATGCAGCGCGCAACGAGCTGGTGGCGCTGAACCCGATGCCTGTCGACGTGCAGCTCGACCCTTCACTCTGCAACTATGCGTTGCCGCGCGTGGGGAAGGACATCGAGATAGCTTGCTATTATACGGACGATCCGGCCCGATATGTCTATGCCGGCCTGGACGGCTTTCGCTACGAAGGTCCTGAATACCTCAAGCCCGGACCCGCCGAGCCGGCGCTCGGCGTCTACCTGATCTCGGGCAAGTCGAAGATGAACCTGCGCAGCGCACCCGGCGGTGACGTCGTGTTGCAGGTCCCGCCGGAGATCTACTGTCTTACCGTGGCGGAGCCGACGGATGGCTGGTGGCGGATTACGGGCCGGATGATCTGGGCCGTGGAAGGGGAGAACTTCTTCCTGCCGGGCGAGCCATATTGGATCAGCGCGACGCTGCTGGGCCTGGGACTGCGCAATTATGGTGGCGAGCCGGTCGACCTGCGCACGGAGCCGCGTGATGACGCGCCGGTAGCCGGCACGGTCACCGAAGAGGCGGCGGAAGTCACGCCCCTCGACGTGACGAAGGATTTTGAGTGGGTCAAGGTCCGCTGGGGACAGGTCGAAGGCTGGGTCCGCAGCGAAATGCTCTGCGACAACCCGGTCAGCAACTGCTGCTGACCATGATCGCCGGCATGGCGCTTTCTCGCGTTACTGAACCGATATCCGGGCCATTTGGGTATCTCGGCTGTTGGGGCCGACAAAGATCTGATAGTCGCCGTTCTCACAAGTCCATTCCAGTTCGTGATTGTAATAAGACAATGACTCTTCGTCTAGCAGGAAATCAATTGTGACGGACTGTCCGGATGGGATGAAGACCTTCCGGAATTCCTTGAGTTCCTTCACGGGCCGGGTGGAAGTGCTGTGGATGGCATGGATGTACAGTTGGGCGGTTTCCATGCCGTCGCGATGCCCGGTGTTGGTCACGGTGACCGAGGCGGTGATCTGGCCTCCATGCGGCATCTCGTCAGCGCTCAGGGTGACGTCGGAATAGGAAAATGTAGTGTAGCTCAGACCGTATCCGAAGGGATACAGCGGCCCGTTCAGTTCGTCGATGTAACAGCTGGTGAACTTGCGGTAGGGGACATCGTCGGGATGCGGCCGGCCTGTGTTCTTGTGGTTGTAGTATAGCGGCAACTGGCCCACGGAACGGGGGAAGCTGGTTGTCAGTTTGGCCGAAGGGTTCGCGTCGCCGAAGAGTACGTCAGCGACCGCGTGGCCGCCCTCGATGCCGGGGCTCCAGACGGTCAGGATGGCGTCGGCGAGCGGCTCGACATCTGTCAGGACCAGCGGCCGTCCCGTAACCAGCACGACAACCAAAGGTTTTCCCGTGGCCTTGACGGCCTTCAGTAGCTCCATCTGGCTGTCAGGAATCGTAATGTCGGAGCGCGAAGCGCCTTCGCCGTTCATTCCGGCGATTTCGCCGACGCAGGCCACCACAACGTCTGCCGAGATCGCCTTCATGACAGCCTCGGCAACCAGCAGCTTCTGGGACCTTTCATGCACGGGCGGGACAGGTACGCCCGGAGCGAACATGCGGATCAGTCCATAGCGGACCCCATCCTCGATGGCGGCATTCTCATAGAGCCAACTGCCTTCGGCATAGCTGGCCGGTGTGACTTCGGAGATGCCTTGCCAGAGTGTCACGCTCTCATCATTATGCGAAGATGTCGCCCAGGTACCCGCCATGGCAGCCGCATCCTTTGCCAGCGGTCCCACCACAGCGACCTTCGCGCCTTTCCGAAGTGGCAACACGCCGTCGTTCTTCAGAAGAACCTGGCACTCCTGCGCCACCTTGCGGGCAAAGGCGCGGTTCTCAAGTGTGAATACCTCGCTGCCGTAACGCTCCTCGGAGAAATAACGATACGGGTCGTCAAAGAGGCCGAGTCTGTACTTGGCCTCCAGGATGCGGCGGCAGGCCCGGTCTATGTCGGCCTTGGTTATGCGGCCCTCCTCCAGGGACTTCTTGAGTGTCCCCACAAAGCCGTCGCTGTTCATGTCCATGTCCAGTCCCGCCTGCAGCGAACGTGCGCTCACCTCCTGAAGGTCGCCGATGCCGTGGGCCGTCTCCTCCAGGATGGCCGTGGCATCGCTGACGATGAAACCGTCGAAGCCCCAGCTTTTCCTGAGCACGTCGTCCATCAGCCATTCGTTCATGCTGGCCGGGATGCCCTCGAACTCATTGAAGGAACTCATGTAGCTGCCCGCGCCGGCCATGCACGCTGCCTTATAAGGGTTCATATAGCCATTCATGGCCTCCTGACGGCTTAGGAACACGGAGTTGTAGTCCCTGCCGGCCTCGGCGCCGCCATACAGGGCGTAGTGCTTGACGCAAGCCATCACTTCATCGACGTCGAACGCTTCGTCATGGCCTTGATATCCAAATACCATCGCCTTCGCAATCTCTCCGCCCAGGTACGGATCTTCACCGGCACCCTCGGCGATACGGCCCCAGCGGGCATCGCGGCATATATCCACCATGGGGCTGAACACCCAGTTGATGCCGCAGGCCGTCGCCTCTTGGGCCGCTACCCTTGCTGTCTTCTCGATGAGTTCCATGTTCCAGGATGTGGCCAGGCCCAGCGGGATGGGGAAAACCGTCTGGTGCCCGTGGATGACATCCATGCCGAAGATCAGGGGGATGCCTGCGCCGCTCTGCAGGGCGATGTCTTGATACTGGCGCATCAAGTTCGGGTTGCTGCTGCCATAGATGCCGCCCAACAGGCCTTCGCGCAGCAGTTTGGCGTTCTCATCGTTATCCATCACCCTTTCTGCTGAGATGAAGCCGGGTGCGGAATGGAGGTTCAGCTGGCCGAGCTTCTGCCCCAGCGTCATGCGGGACATCAGGTCGTCAATATAGCGGTCCATGGGGGATTTGGAGGTGCAGGCCGTCATAAGGGCTAGAGTGGCCAATAGAAGGAAGCGTTTCATTGAAAAGGGGATTTTCTACAAAATTAAGAAAAAAGACAATTAAAGATTTCTTGTTAACTTTGCAATAGACCCTTTTCGAAACCATGAAAAATATCTTGATGATCCTGGCCGTCCTTCTGTCCCTGGCCGCCTGCAAAAACACGAACAGGCAACAAGGTCGGTCCGGCAATACTGACAACGCTATGCATGAAATCCAACCCTCCCAAATCAAAGAGAATCCCATCCAGCTGTTCGACCGGAGCTGGGCGCTGCTGACGGCGGGTCATGTCGGCGACCTCAATACCATGACCATCTCCTGGGGTTCGCTGGGCGAGCTGTGGAACAAGCCCGTCGTCACGGTCTATGTGTCCAGCGACCGCTACACGCATGAGTTCATGGAACGCGAGGACCATTTCACCGTCGCATTCTTCCCGGAACAATACCGTCCTGCGCTGACCTACCTGGGCACGCATTCCGGCCGTGACTCCGATAAGATCGCCGAGTCGGGGCTTACGTTGGAGTTCCTCGCCAGCGGCCAGCCGTCCTTCGCTGAGGCCGACATGGTCATCGAAGCGCGGAAGATCTATGGCGCCCCTTTCACGGCGGAAGCCTTAGGTGATGTCCCTGCCGAGTTCTACGTGTCCCGCGGTATCGGCATCCATTCCGTCTACATCGGCGAAATCGAGCATGTATGGGTGCGGGGAAGGGAGGGGGAATGATGCGCTACGGCAAGGCAATGTTGCCATAGCTTATGTGCATCCGAGCACAATCCCGTCCTCAAACAACCCCTTATTTGAGGATGATGCAATCCACGCCAATGCTCATACCGAATTTCGATTTATCGGACTAAAATCCATTTTCCGCCCTTGTCCGGGCCATCTCTCCTTACACGGCCCTCGGCTTTCAGCTTGGCCAATTGTTTCTCAATTGCCTTTTCTGTGATGCCAATCTCATCGGAGAGTTTCTTTGCAGAGTATTCGGGGTGGATCTGGAGCAGAGAGAGGATTTTCTCCCCACCAATCTGGCCAGCCACCGCACTCTTACCGATAAAATCAAATTTACCAGCCCAATCCCTTCAACCACTTCTCCACCTTGGCCCTGCATATCGATGCGCTCCGCTACTCGTCCTTATACACGTTCACCGTATACTTGTCGTAATCGGTGCCGTGGAAGTTGATGACGACGTCGACGTAGTACTTGGTGCTGTCCACTTGGGCGGTGCCGTCCTCGGCGGTCGTTTTCTTGAACTCGGTGACTTTGGCGGTGCCGGTGTAGGATAACTCATCCGGGTGTTTGTCCAGGGTGTAGCGATCCAGCCGATGCGATAAGGCATCTGTGTCATCCTCCGTGAGCACTTGCTCTACCAGCGGATAGGAGTCTTCTTCCAGGTTGTCAATGCTCGGAGCCTCATTGCCACAGGCTGCCAACAGTAAGGCGAGAGGGAAAAGGTAAAAGTGTTTCATAGTAATAATGCTTTAACTAATTTATTTATAATAACGGCAATTGCTGATATACTCCCAGAAAGCAGGCCGGAACAACGATCCGACCGGCAACGATAAACCATTGTCCAGCCGCACGCTGGTCCTGGAAGCCTCTGCAATATGCCGCAGCGAAATAATATACGAGCGATGGATGCGCATAAATCGGTCTGAAGGCAATTGTTCAATGAGCTTCTTCAAACTGTACAGAACGATGACCGGCGCGTCTGAGTCAGAGAGAAATATCTTTACATACTCGCTCATGCTCTCCACATAGACAATCTTGCGTACATCAACGCTGATGGTCTTGTAGTCTGCCTTGAAGTGCAGGAAGGGGTCAGCTTCTTTTAGTTCCAGCGCAGCTTTCATTTCAAGGTGCTCCTGCAGCTTCCTGCAGGATGCTTCAAATTCCTTGAAGCTGAAAGGCTTCAGCAGATAATCCACCGCGTTGACCCGGAAACCTTCCACAGCAAACTCCGAATAGGCCGTCGTGAAAATCACCGCCGGAGGATGCGGCAGCGACTTGACAAAGTCCATCCCGGAAAGGTCTGGCATATTGATGTCCAGAAAAATGGCGTCGGCTTGTTCCAGATAGGGCTTTGCCGCGGCCGCGCTGCTGCAGGCGGCTACCAGCTCCAGGACAGGCACTTTCCCGATGTACATCTCCAACTGGCGAAGGGCCAGCGGTTCGTCGTCTATGGCAATAACACGGATCATGAATACTGGATTTCCGGCTGCGAGGGGATGGCCATCAGTACGTTGTAGCGCCCTTCTTCTACATCGGTGGAAAGCACGTAGCCTTTGCCGTAGAGCAGGGAGAGGCGCTTCATGACATTATCCAGGCCGATGCCGTGCCGACTGTCTTCCTCGGAGGGGTGATAAGAATTGGAACAATGGAAAATGACCTTTCCGTCTTGCAGCGCCACCTTTATGCGGATGAACGACGCAGTTGAATAGCTTATGCCGTGTTTGAAAGCGTTCTCGACGAAAGAGGCCATCACCAGCGGCGGGACAACTACGCCGGAGGGGTCTTGCGGGAAAGAAGTCTCTATCTGGACGGCATCTTCCGGATAGCGGAGACGCATCAGGGAGATGAAATGCACGATGAAATCCAGCTCCTTCGCCAGGGGAATCGTGGGCGCATCGCCCTCGTAGAGTAGGACGCGCATCATCTTGGAGAACACCTCAATGCTCTCTTTGGCCTTCTCCGGGTCGATATCCACCAGCGCGTGGATGTTGTTGAGCGTGTTCATCAGGAAGTGCGGGTTGATCTGGTACCGCAGGGACTCCAGCTGTTGTTTGGTGTTTTCCGCCTCCAGTTCCTTCATCCTGCGCTCCTTGCGACGGGATTCCACATAATAAAAAGCGCCCACGCCTACCCCCATGAGAAGGACGGCCATAATCACTTTCATTACTTCCGGTTTCATACGTCGAGGCGGAACCATGTCGGATTGCCAGGGCTCCGGCGGAGGACCTTGCGGAGGCCTTCCAGGGCGAAGGTCACAAGCCTCAAACAAGACAAGGAGAGCCACAGTCAGCACGATGTACAGCGGAAGTTTCTTCTTCATTCAACTTTCGTTTTCACAAAGTTACGCTCTTTTTTCCATATATTGCGGATGTTCGCTGAAGAAAAGGAAGCGTTCGCTGAATATCCACCTTGCCGGGCCGGTTTTGGTTTAATAGTTGGTTGTACTGCGAATCGTGTACTAAAACCATCTGTGTCATGAAAAAGATAGCATTACTACTTTCGACGATAGCGTTCGCCCTGACAGCATGCATGCAGGACGATTTCCTTTTCGATCCTGACGGTGAAATGCCGGGAGAACAGCAGGGCGTATCAAACCTGACAGACCCCGCACTGGCCTGGAGCACTGACACATTCGAAGCCACAGCCGGAGGCCAAAACAACTTTCCTACGCTTACGAATACCTATAGCGTAGGTATCACGTATGAATCCTCACAACCAGAGGTAGCAACCATCAGCAGCAACGGCGTCATTACGCTTGTCGCCGCGGGTTCAGCGCTGATAACGGCGTCATCCGCTGCCAACGAGACCTATTCTGCCTCCAGCGCATCCTATCTTCTGACTGTGGTGAGCAATTCTGGCGGCAATGCTTATGACGGTTCTCTCTCCTTTGCCTCCACCGGCGACCCGTCCTCCGACGACGACATCTCTGCCACCACCTTCAATGGCAAGATTACCATCACGTTCTCGACTGCTGGCAGTGCCTCCGTCACCGGCGACAGCTATGGCTATGTGACTGTCAACGGCAACAAGGTCACGGTGAACAATACCGGCGGCGAAGTGCTCATCTACGAACTCACCGGTACCACCACCAACGGCTTCTTCAAGGTTTACGGAGCCAAAAAGCAGGCCATCGTACTGAACGGCGTGAACATCACCAATCCCGACGGCGCCGCCATTAACAACCAGAACAAGAAGCGTACGTTCGTAGCGGTTTATGGCACTAACACGCTCTCTGATGGCGCATCGGCATCCTATGCCAAGGTGAACGATGAAGACCATAAGGCCGTCCTTTTCAGCGAGGCGCAGCTCATCTTCAGCGGAAACGGTCTGCTTACGGTCAATGCTTTGAACGCACAGGGCAAAGCCGGTATCTCTTCAGACGATTACATCCGCCTGATGAACAGTCCTACCATCAAGATCAATGCGGGCGGCAGCGCCGGAAACGGCCTCAAAGGCAAGGACTATGTCCAGCTCTCAAATGGCTCGCTGGCAGTCTCCATTGCAGCTGCAATGTCCAAGGGCATCTCAACGGACGATTATCTGCTGGTTGAAGGAGGAACGCACATGGTCACTTCCTCCGGCGGTGTGGCCTACGATGACGAGGACGCCGAATACACAGGGACTTCCTGCGTCAAGGCCGACAACTACTTTGCCATGACCGGCGGCTCCCTCACTCTCAAGAACACCGGCGACGGCGGCAAGGGCATCCGAGCGGGAAGCTATGATTTCGACGAAACAAACCACACCCTCTCCGATAGTTATATCACGGGCGGTACGCTCAACATCACCGTGACGGGCCGTGAAGTGAACGACGTATCAGCCAAGGGCGTCAAGATCGGCTGGGTGACCAAGAATGGTACCGGCGACCATGCGACAGTCACGGGGAATGCCGGGAATCTGGTCATCAGCGGCGGCTCGGTCACCATCAGCAGCGCCAAAGGCGAAGGACTGGAAGTCAAGGGCGACCTGACTTTCAACGGTGGCGAAACCCATGTCACCTCGGACAGCGACGACGCCATCAACTGTCAGGGAGACCTCACCGTAAACAAGGGATTTGTCTATGCTTTCTCTTCCGGCAATGACGCCATGGACTCGAATGGAAATACAGTGCTGAACGGCGGGTATGTGATGGCCATCTGCACGAAAGGCGCTCCGGAAGTAGCCATCGATGCCAACACGGAAGAAGGTAAGAAACTCTACGTCAACAAGGGCGTGACGCTGGTTGCCTACGGCGGACTTGAAAACGGCTATTCAGCCTCGCAGAACGTGTACAGCATGAGCGGAACTGCCGGCTCCTGGAACGCCCTCTACGACGGCAAATCATTCATCGCAGCCTTCAAGGCCCCGTCCAACATCTCCAGTTTCATTGTCTCTGCCCCTTCGCTCTCAAGCGGCTATAATAAAGTAAGCGTCAGCGGCGAAAGCAAGTGCGGCGACGTCTGGGCCACCAACGGAATCTCCGGCGGAACGTCCGTCTCCCTGTCAAACTACACCGGCGGCCATGGCGGTCCGGGCGGTGGCCCGGGTGGCGGTGGCCGGTAACGTCCCGATGGCGCAATCCGCGCCAATGTCCACTCTGCCAACAATAATTGATCGACCCCCTAATAATTGAACTGGAGCTCGTCAACGTAAAGAACCGTATGGCTGCTGCCGGTATAGTACTCGCCTAATGCGCTGGAAAGGATGCTGATTCCTACGTAGGTGGGTGTTGCTTCCCTCCTGTACTCGATGCGAATCTCAAAATGGACGTAGCCGTCGGTCGCTTCGGTCAGTTTCAAGACGCCCCTTCCTATCAGGTGGGAATCGGCTTCCGGATCATAAGGGCCATCGTTTGTGACCAGCCGCAGCACCTCGGGCCAGTCGTACAGGGCCACTTCAATTTGGCCGATGTCCGTTTTTCCCTTCATGGACTGATAGGGCTCCTTGGCGTAGTTGATGATGCCCGGCAAATAGTGATAATAACCGGACAGGCTCTTGGGGCGACCCGTAAATGGCGTTCCATTGTCCATTTCTATCCCGGATAATTTTACGACACGGATAAAGTGACCGGTATAAAGACTGCCGGCCGCAAAGCACCAGGTTACGTTTCTGCTCACAATCTTTGCCGCCGCCTTGCCCGGTCCGGGTACAGCCACGTGTTCGTATTCAGGCATAGTGGTATTGATGCCCAAAACCTTCATACCGCGGTTGGCGCTGTCCCACACACGTTGTTCTTCCGTGGCGTCTTTCGGGAAAGGATTCCAGGATGATCCCTGCTTCGACCATTCGTCCAGACTCATGTTGTATAACTGCTGCGCCTGGATTACCGGACAGAGACACATTACAGATAGGATAATCAATGCTTTTTTCATCATTATTTACGGTTTTCATTTACAATTTAAGGAGCCGACAGGTCTCCGCCCAGATTCTATCGTCCAGCGAAGGGTCGATATACCGGGACGGAATGTCCTTGCTCTTTTTTCCTACATAGTAGCGGTTGTGCGTTTCTTCAGCAAGGGCGCAATTGAAGCAATCGCCGCGTCCGACACGGCCAGGTCCTGGAAGCGGGTTCTGACAGCGACTGGAATTGAGCGCGAAGTTATTTGTTTGCGATGGCTGCTTTGAACATTTCGATAAGGGCTTCGGCCGACTTGTCGATATTGTACTTTTTCATTGATTCGGAGTAACGCTTTCCCTCTTCCCAGCGTTCCTTTGGATGTGAAAGCCACCAGTCTATCTTTTCGGCCAGTTCCTTTTCATTTTTCTCCTGGAAAACGCTGCGATCGGACAGCGCAAACTGCGAGGTTCCGGTGTGCCTTCCTTGGGCAATCACCGGCACGGCGCCCTGCTGCATGGCCTCCATGATGGAAAGCCCTTCCACTTCGATGGTGGCGCAGTGGACGCAGAGGTCGGCACCGGCGGCAAGGGTGCGAAGCTCGTCCCTTGTGCAGAATTTGAATTCCGGCTTATATTTCACCACGTCATCCTCGTACAGTTTCATGGCCATGCGCATGTATTTCTTCGTCTTGGGCCCCAGCCCCGCAAATTGGAGCTGAATACGATCTGCAAATGCAGAATGGCGGATGGCCCTGATAAGGGTGGGCTGGTCTTTCTCTACTGAAAGACGGCCGATATAAATCACCTTGAAGGGGCGCTCCGGGTCCAGATAGTCTTCCGGAGGTACTTCCGGGCGGATACAGGAGTCCGGAACCACGCCATTGGAGAAAACGTGGAGTTTGGACTTAAAGTGATGACGCTCAAGCCTTTCATGAACATTCTCAGTGGGACACTGCAAATGGGAGCAATGATTGAAAACAAGATCCCTCCACGCATTGAGAAGCAGATAGTTCGCGACTTTGCTCCAGCCAAGAGCCAGGGAGCAGAAAACATTCTCCGGATGCAGGTGGTAGGTTCCGGTAATGGGTTTTCCAAGCCGACGGGCTATCCTGCATGCTCTCGCTTCAAGTACGAGAGGCTCCTCCATATGAACCACATCTGCCCACCGCATGGCCTCTTCGATGATTTTCTTGTCTGTGGAAGCGAAGTTATAACCCTGCGCATCAATGATGGGCTGGAAAATAGGAAAACGAAACCACTTGAGCTCGTAATCTGGTTTCGGCCCGGCCGGATCACCATTGGGTCCTGCGACTACGCGAACTTCCTGCCCGGCATCGCGAAGAGCCTGCACAGTACGGCGCGCTGATGCTGAAAGGCCGTTCCCCATCCCATAATAATTATTCAGAATAAAAAGAATTTTCATCTGTTTTTCTCTTGCTAAAAAAGTGTTGCAAAATTACTCCAACATATTGGCATTTTTGTTCGCATAAATTCCCAAATGTTGTTCAATTTTCCCAAAAATTTACCCCAAAAAAGAAAAATTGCTTAATTTTGCAGAAAAAAAGCACAAGGCATGTATCACAACGAAAAGCTCAATCAGAAGCGCCTGGACGACCTCCAGATGTCACATATTGATCTTTCGTGTACAGAATGGTTTGAGCAATTCAGGGAAGACATCCTTATCCTCCACAACCCCCGCTTCAGAGGCGATTGGGAGCCGTATAAGCTCAAACAGGTCCTTCTTGTCCTTTGTAACGGAGGTAACGGCTATGGGGCTATCAACTTACACCCCATCCATCTTCAGAAAGATTCCCTGCTCATCGCGCTTCCTTCCCAGATTGCGGAATCCAATAATGTGGACGCGAGCTTTAAAGGAACGTTTTTGCTGATGTCGGAGCATTTCATGTCCCGCATCAACACCGGTGATGTTTATCTGTTTCATAAGCTCGTAGAGAATAACCCCGTTTATCAGCTGGATGAAAATACAGCCACAACATTCCGCTCTCTTATAGAACTGGTGCACAATTTAATGCTAAGTGGAGATAACAGTTCCGGCATGGAGGAGATCTTCAGCTTGATTTCAAGATTGTTCTACATCATGATCAGCCGGATTATCAACCCTTCTTCCGACGCTCAGGAAACGGGGCAGCGCCATGGGGAGGTCATGATGCAGTTTCTGCAGTTGCTGAGGCGCCACTATCGGGATCACCGTGATGTTGGTTTTTATGCCGACAAGATGAGTATTTCAGCTAAATACATGACCACGCTTGTCAAAAAAGCCAGCGGGAAATCGGCCATTCAGTGGATAGAAGATTACGTCATCCTTGACGCCAAAGCGCAATTGTCCTCGACCGTGAATACCATTCAGCAGATTGCGTTCGATCTGAATTTCCCCAGCCAGTCCCTGTTCGGGCGCTACTTCAAACGAACTGTGGGAATGTCTCCCTCGGACTACCGGATCTCCTTACGGCAAACCCACATGCTTGAAGCGCGACATCATTCTTGAATAGGGCTGAGTCGATTTCAGCTTAGCCAGGGTGCAGGCCTTCGACTGAACGTTATGCCTATGCAAACAGGCATTCGACCAGGGGCTGGCGTTCCGGGATCAGTCTGCCTATCACCCGCTGTACCAAGAGGGAGCGGAGGGCGGCATACGGCTTGATTTCCTCTTCCAGTTCCTTCAGGGGACGGTCTCCTCCGGAATAAGCCTTCATGAACGCCTGCCAGAACCTGATAGCCGTACTCTTGTCCATATGATAGAGTTCGCGGATCTTATCCTCGGGAGAATAATTGACGGCAGACATGAATACGCCCAAGTCCCATAGCGGGTATCCGTACCCGAACTCCCCGATGTCGATCAACCAGCTCTCGTTTCCCCGTAAGATAGCATTTCCGAAATGAAGGTCACCGTGGAGGGCGGTATCGGCTTCGGGAATATCGGCGATAAAACGGAGCACCTTGTCCTTCTGGGCCGATGTCAGGAACGGATCGGTGTTGATGATGCCGACGTAATACTCCTTGGTGGATGGAAGTTCCTCCTTGTTCACCTTGGTGGAATGAAGGGTCCTACACAGGGCTGCGAATCGGGTAGCCAGCTCTTCCGTCCGGGAAGGGTCCTCGCCAACGGCCCTGGCAAAGGATTTTTTGCCCTGGATTCTCTGGAAAACGATTCCCGTGCGCCCATCGGGGACCTTGACCAAGTCCTTGGGTTCGGGCGTGGGAACGCCCAGGGCAAAGGCCTTTTCCGAACGGTCGTATTCTTTCGTGGCCAACTTCGTCCAATCAAGGGGATACAATTTCAGCATAATCCCGGGGTCGTCCCTGTGGTTGTAGCTTTCCCCCATAAAACCTCCTCCGGCGAGGATGAAGTCATTCAAATCAATCAGTTTGGGCTCCATAGAATAATTCTCCTGTCCCAAAGTTAAGCATTATTTTTGATTCAGCAGGTTATCCGGCTCACTTTCGGACCGCCGCCCTCTGGCAGCCCCTGATTTGAGGATGGCTCGCCAATTCAGATAAAATGCGTATATTAGTTGCCCGAAATCTCACTAACATGGCAAAAGATCGCTTTGATATCAAGGAAAAGGAAGGCGTCTCCTTTATGACTGACGCCATCGTCATCGTTGACAAGGAAACCGGCGTTAACTATCTATTTGTCCATTGTGGCTATGGCGGCGGCCTCACCCCGCTTCTGGACGCCGACGGTAAACCAATCATCACCAAGGACGTTTACAAGAAGTGACCCGAATCCATTATTTCTCAGCGGCCTACAGTTTATCCAGAGCAGCGAGGGGAGTTTCTCCCTATTTCGTCATTAAGATGAACTATGAAAAGTGGATTCAACAAACACGATATCGCCCGTGATGCATGCCAGCTCTTCGGCGCGCAGGCGCACCAGGGCTATGACTGGTGGTGGCATTCTTTCACCGGATATGACGCCGAAACGGGCGAGGCGAAGCCATTCTTCATCGAGTTTTTCCTGTGCAACCCTGCGCTGGGAGGGGAGGAGCCGGTCTTCGGCCAGATTCCCGGTAAAGCGCAGAAGCCGTCATACCTGATGGTAAAGGCCGGTGCCTGGGGAGAGGATGCCGCCCAGCTGCACCGTTTCTGGGGCTGGAAGCGCATCAAGGTGGATTGGGGCGTTCCTTTCAGCGTAGCGGCCGATGACTGTTTCCTTACCGAAGACCGCACCTACGGCCACGTTAAGGTAGTTGGTTCCGCAGCGCATCCCGAATGGATGTGTCAGGACGGCGAAATGTCCTGGGACCTTAAGATTTGCAAAATCACGGCCTTCAACGTAGGATTTGGTGCCGACGAGGTCTTCCGCCACGCCGAGGCCTTCGAAATGTTCTGGCATGCCGAAGGAATGAAGTCGGAATTCGAAGGAGCGGTCATCTGGAAGGGTCGCAAATTCATCGTCCGTCCAGGAGACTGCTACGGCTATGCCGACAAGAACTGGGGTAGGGATTTCACCTCACCATGGGTATGGCTTTCGTCCAACAACCTCACCAGTGAAATTACGGGCAAGAAACTGACCGACAGTGTCTTTGATATTGGTGGCGGTCGGCCGAAGGTTGGCCATATCGCCCTTCCGCGCAAGCTTCTTTCTGCCATCTGGTACGAGGGAAAGCCCTACGAGTTCAACTTCTCAAAAACCTGGACGCATGTGCGTACGGATTTTGACTGCAAGGAGACCGACACCCGGATTATCTGGCATGTGGAGCAGCGCAGCAAATCGGGCCGGATGATATCGGATATTACCTGTGAAAAGAAAGACATGCTCCTTGTCAATTACGAATCCCCGGACGGCGCCAAGCGCCACAACCGCCTTTGGAATGGAGGAAATGGCGTCGGGACCATCCAACTCTTTGATCACCACGGCAATCTGATAGACCGTATCCACGCCGAAAATATCGGCTGCGAATACGGCGAATACGATAAAATATAACATGGCTTTGTTTTCATTCTTCTCCCATCATCCTTCGTACGAAGTATTTGGCCCACATGGAGGGATCTCTTATACGCTCCTTCTGCCCGATTCATTCGATCCTTCCAAAGACAAGTGCCCGCTGGCCATCTTGATGCATGGGTTTATGTCAAAGAAGGAGATGTATCCTATTCCTGCCATTGCAAAAGCCCTTGCCCAATCCGGGATTGCATCCATCCGATTTGATTTTGATGCACACGGAAAAAGTGAAGGCAAATTCATGGATATGACCATCTCCAGCGAGATAGCGGATGCCAAAGCCGTATTGGCGTATGCCCGCAGCTTACCTTTTGTGACAGATATCGCATTGATAGGTCATTCCCAGGGTGGTGTAGTGGCAGGCATGCTGGCAGGCGAATTGGAGGACGGACCCGACAGGCCCAAATGTGTGGTTCAATTAGCGCCGGCAGCTGTGCTGAAAGACGATGCCCTGGCGGGCAGGTGTATGAAAGCGAAATATGACGCATCCAATCCGCCGGAATATGTCAATGTCTTTTTCCACAAGCTGGGACGTCGTTTCATCCTGGAAGCCCAGAAACTGCCCATCTATGAGGTATCTGCACAGTATTCAGGGCCGGTCTGCCTGATTCACGGGGAGAAAGACAAGATTGTCTCGCCCAAATATAGCGAACAGTACCATCAATCATACAAAACCAGCGAATTACACATTCTGAAGGGCGAAGGTCATCTGCTTCATGGCAATAAAGCGCGTCTTGTAGAAACAATAAAAACCTTCTTGAGCAGTCATCTATAAATACTCGACGAATCCCCAGACATTGCCAACGGTTATCTGGCATCTAACGTTACTACAAATCGGCAGCCTGAAGTGTAGGTTGGATCGATGGTTAGCGTGCCGCCGAGCAGCTGAGCCGAGCGAAGTGCCACGGTAAGACCCAGACCAATACCCGGCACAAAGGAGTCAACCTTATAGAACCGCTCAAACACGCGCTCTTGTTGGTCGATAGGAATACCTATACCCGTATCTTCTACGACTATCTTCAGTTGCCCGTTTTCAGTATTTGCTTTGATCGTCACACTGCCCTGGCTGGTAAACTTCAAAGCATTGTTCAGCAGGCGATCCAGAATCTTGCGGATGGCAGCAGCATTGCTCCGCAGGCGATAGTCATCGGGCAACTCACTGTTCACACGCAGTGTCAGCCTTCCTTGGTTTTCCGCTTCACAGGCCTCGATGGCCTCCTGGCAGACGGCTGCCACATCCACGTCATCGTTCAGCTGGTAGCTGCTTTGGCTCTCACTCTCAGACAGTTCCAACAGTTCGTTCACTAAGTTGGTAATCGCTGTCGTGTTATGCGTTATATCTGCCATTATGTGGCTACGGTCCTCATCGCTCATTTCGACGTCCGGGTTGCTCACTACCTGTGCAAAACCTGTAATAATATTAAGGGGTGTACGTATTTCGTGACTGATGTGCTGCACGAATGCCGTCTTCATACGATCCGACTCTTTTGCACGCTCCAGTGCCTTTGCCAAACGGGCTTGCGAACGATGGCGCAAGACGATATAAATCAGCAAAACTACAATCAGTACGACCAACAATGTCAGTCGTCCTGCCTGTCTGCCTCGCAGATTCTTTTCGCGCTCAGCCACCATCTCAAGTTCTTTCTGATGCACAGCCTCCTGCTCTACGGCGTCGGCAAGGCGCGAAAGGGTAATGGCTGAATCAAGATGCGATACAATGTCCATGCTGATCGCTTTTGCCGAGTCAATCCTGCCTGCTTTTCGATTCGCCTCAAACTTCTTAAGCAGCGTCTTTTGTATGTGCTCCAGCGAATAGTCCGTCTTGTATTCCTTCATCAGCGCGTCCATGCTGGTAAGATTGTCGGCGGCCTCCTGCCATCGTCCGGCCACACCAAGATACTGGCTTCCAAGATTCTTTCCTTCTGCAGTTTGGCTGAAGTCTGTTTTCTGATATAAAAGATAGGCTTCGGCAGCCTCGTTCTTTTGGCCTGCACCTTCGAGTGCAGTGGCGCGATAAATATAATAACGCGCCCACTGCTTATCTGCATAGTCGGGGCGCGCATCCGGCGTTTTCTCATATCCCCGGACCAGTTCCTCCAGACGTTCCGTCCATACCAAGGCTTTTTCGTAGTCTTTGATATCCAGGTAGTTGTAGCAGATATTGAGGATTCCGACGATGGCATCGCGGTAGTATACGGCTTGTGGATGCTTCTCAATCAGATCAAGGTGTAAACGATAGCCCCTTTCCAGACTTTCGTCGGTCTTCTCCTCGCTGATGCCGAAACGACTCAGGCAGCAGCCCTCATAGATGAGCAGATTGGTAAATTCGCCCGTGGTGTCGCAGCCCAGTCTTTCAAGGCGCTCAACTGCAGGTTGGGCTATCTTTAGGGCTGCTTCATACTCTCCCCATACACACTTAAGACCTGTCAGGCGCTGAGCAATACCAGCATACACCCGCACATCCTCTTCGTCCGTGGAATTCTCGACAGCTGCGATACCGGTCTTCCAGTAAAGCTCGGCCATACGCTTCTGCATCAGGCGGTCGTAGGCATAACCCATCCAATAATCGGCCTTTCCTTCCGAGAAGAGACCCAATTGTTTCACACTGTCGGTCAGCGCCAGAATGCGGTTGTAATCTGCATCAAGGTAAGCCTCATAGACCAGGCGTTCGGCATCTTCGCATCGCCGTCTAAAATCGGCATCGTCTTTACTGCATCCGGTAAAAGTGAGGTTTACAAGGATAACTATGAAGGTGATGATAATCCGTCTCATATTTCAAATTTAAGCATTCAGTTCTTCACCCAGGTAAACCGCTCCCACAGCCAGCGGGGAATGCCTCCTTTCTTCTGCCTGTAATCCCGATTTCCCAGCCTTCCTTGACCATGCGGGCGGCGACTTCCCGGCCGATACCGGAAGTGGCTCCAACGATGATTGCTTTGCGCATTATATACTATTGATCTGATACTTGAAGGTTGATCCGTTGATTCTATTCGGTGCGTTCGGCCGCCTGGATCAGTGCGATGTTGATATGTTCCAGCAGGGAGAGCTGGATGTTGGCGTTGTTCGCGGCCGGATGGTACCACGGCTGCGTTTCAAAATATGACTTCAGGTCTTTTGACCGGAAAACATACCCGTGCGCGGCAAGGATGGCATTGCGCATGATGCGCAGCAGCGACTTGTCGCAGCGGTGCAACACACCGTTGAGCAGGATGTCGCTGGCGAAGGCGAAACGGCTCTGGTCGCCGGCCCATTTCAGCGCGAAGGACGAAACGGTCCGTTCGAACCAGGGCTCCCCTTCGTTCATCTTGACCTCGGTGAGCAGAAGGCCTTCCCGGGTCGGGACGGCTTCCAACCGTCCGGCGAAGGGCTCCGTGTTGCCGAAATCGAGCACGCCCGTCACCATCCCGTTGAACGTGACCGGCTCCACGGGATAATCATATCCCTTATACGCGAACCAGGTATCTGCCATTTCAAAATCTGCCCCGCCTTCGGTTTTGTATTTCCCGCAGAGCAGTGCCATCCATTGCTTCACGTTCAGCGTCTGGGCATCCTCGTCTTGCGTGGCCTGCATCACATCCGTCAGTCGGTTCTGCTTATCGTAGAAACAGATCACATCCAGCCCGTCCTGCCGGATCCGGCGGGCGTATGCAGCGTAATCATAGACATTCATCGCTCCGTCCGGGTCATCCGACACCTCGAACAGGTCTGTCCCGCCCGTCGCCGGGGTCAGCAGGAACCCATGCTCTTCTCCTTCTGCCATGGCCTTCATCCGGACGGAGCCGTCCTCATTCGGATGGGCGTCATACACCAGCGATCCGCTGTACCAGAGACTGCCCGCCGCAATGTTGTCCATTGGCCGCACGAGCGGCAGCGCCTTGAGGACGATATCATTGTCGCCGATGATCTCCAGATACTGGTTGTCCGGCTGGCTGACATAATTGACGCGGCAGCCGAATTCGGCGCCGTATTTCGGCTCTTCGGCGTTGCGGCTGGGCCGTAGCCGGTAGACATCCGGCGTATCGCCCCATTGCTCCAGTGTCAATTCTTCGTCTCCGAGGACATCTGTCATATAGATGATATTGCCCGGACGGATCTCCCGCACGGTATAAATGGCAAATCCGTCATAGAAACGGTCGCCCTCCCGTATGGTCTGCGCCTGCAAGCCGTTAAGGGTGCACAGGCACAGGAGCATGATGGACAGAAAAGATTTCATAAGGTTCTATGTTGTAAAACCAAAGATATACATTTTTTCGATATTGCGGTGATTTGTCATGATGCAAGCATATGGGTTTTATATTTTGGAAATAAGAATTAGAAGCGTTATATTTGTAGAAATCAACAATTTCGTATTACAAGACTATTGCGTTGTATGTGGGTTAAGCCCTGGAGCATGAAGGAGGGCTTCCTCATCGGAGGAGGCCTTCTTGTTGTCGGTTTACTGCTCCAGATGGTGCTGGGGCCCATCGACTGGAGCCGTGTGGCCTGGCCGGTGAATCTGGTCCTGCTGGTGCTGCTGCTGGCGGCTGTCAGCATCCTGTATGCATTGCATCTGAAGGTGTATGTTTTCGAGTGGATGATGCACATGGGAGCTGCTGTTCCTTGCCTGACGTATGCCGTTGCGCTTACGCTGACGATGGGACTGATTCCACAGGTGGAGGAGGGAGTGCCCTGGCTCAGCCAGATGCTGCGTTTCTGGCCGTTTGTGCTGATTTGGGCCTGGATGATGCTCATTTCGGCGTTGGCAACGCTGAATCATGTCTTCCGCTGGAAGTTCCGGGAAATTCCCTTCATCCTGAATCATCTGGGCGTTTTCGTGACCGTAGTGTCCGCCACGCTGGGGAATCCCGACATCCATCCGGTCTATTTTACGGCGTCAGGCGGCGGCATGATGCTGGTGGATCCGTGGGGCGGATGGGTACGTGCAGGAATCTTTCTCATGTTGGCCGGCTCCGTATGCCTGCTGCTTTTCATGACGCCCAAAATCGCCGCCCGCAGGTTCTTTGTGCGTATCCTCGGCGGCGTGCTCCTGCTGGCCGCGGCGTTTCTTTACCTGACATTTACCGTGACGGGCCCTTTCCTCCACAATCCCAATCCGATGCTGCAAAGTCCCTGGTTCCTGCCGCATGTGGTGGTCTATATGTTTGCGTATGCTTTGCTGGCCGCCGCGATGGTCATGGCGGCCTATATGCTGATACGTAGAAAGATAACGGAAAAGGAGATCAACCTGACGGACAATCTTGTATACGTAGGTCTGGCGTTTCTGACTTTCGGCATGCTCTTCGGCGCCCTGTGGGCCAAAGAGGCCTGGGGAACTTACTGGTCCTGGGATCCGAAGGAAACCTGGGCGGCCGCTACGTGGCTCTGCTATCTGGTGTACCTGCACCTGCGCAAGGCCAAGCCCGGAGAATGGCGGACCGCCTGTGTCATCCTGCTGGTGAGTTTCGTCTGCCTGCAGATCTGCTGGTGGGGCATCAACTACCTTCCTTCCGCCCAAGGCCTTTCCATTCACACTTATAATGTGAAGTAGAGGCAGGACTACGCCATCGTCATTACCAAGGACGGTTACAAGAAGTAACCCATTTATCTGGCTCTTTGTTTGAGGGTGGGAAGTACCTGTGTGGCAATGCTTTTCATGCCTTCAACGGTGGGATGACCGGCTTTCTTGTCGATGTCGTGAAGCTGGAGGAAAGGTACGCTGTAGTGCGCGCAGATCTCCTGGGAAGATTCGGTAATGTCCTCTCTTAGCTCAGAGTTCATGACAAAAAGCAACTGGGTCTTGGGATACAGTTTCTTCGCGTCCTGGAGCAACTTGGCTAGAGCGGGCCGATAGTAGTACAGGTCCGCTGTCTGCCAATCCGCATATTTGTATTCACCCACCTGCGCTCCCGCCCAGGAGTCGTTGGTCCCGCCCAGGATGACCAGCACGTCCGGACTGTCCACCCGGGGTAGGCGCGTAATGAAAGAACGGTCGGTATAATCCTGACCGTCGTAGCCGGTATAGGAGATGGTGGCGCCGCTATAGGATTCGTTGGCGTCCATCTTATATCCTCCCGCTGTTACGACCTGGTGCCACCAGGTCTGCTCAACGGAAGACACGTCGGTGAGGGAAGTGTCGGGCTGGCTGTAATACCATGTGAGATTTCCTTCCGGGATGTACCCCTCGAAGGTGGTATAGGAATCGCCCAGGAAGGAGATTCTCGGGGTCCCACAGGAAACCACGAGCAGCAGAGCTGCCAAAAAGAGTAGGAGTTCGTTCTTTTTCATACTACTTAATCATCAGTAATGCAATCACGCCCGCCAGCACGTTGGCTGCAAAAGTAGCTGCCGTGATCACCAATACGACGATTAGGCCGTCCAGGGCAGACACGCCGCCCATCATCATGCCGACAAACAGTGTCGGGATAACCATCACCATGGGCTGGACCATGCTCCTGACATTCGGCAGGATCCGTTCGCGCAAAGACAGCTTGTTTACCTCCGGATCGTGCAGACTGCGCTGGTAGTTCTGTATGGTCTGGATCATAGAGGCGGTCATACAAGCCATCAACACCGAGAACACGGTCATGAAGACACTGACAGGCAGGCACAACAGCGCGCTGCCCCCAACCACGATGCTGCCCGCCAGCATCGCAACGCTCACGGGCACCAGCATCTTTTTCCATATCGTATTGACCGGATACAGGACCCAGCAGACAGACAGAAAAAGGACCAGCAGATAGAACAAAAGATAAGCCCACCAGGCGTTCGTTTGATAGACCACCCAGACGACGACGGCAATGACGGCCATCTGTGCGATCGTCACGCCGAACACGGCCAGCACGCGCCGCAGCATTTTCCGGTCGAAGAAGCCCAGGACGATGGATGCAATAAGCACAAAACACGCTACGATGGCTGCGCCCCACAAAGAAACATTCGATACTAGCATAAACTATTTGCTCCTCAAAAAGACATCTTTCGCAAAAGTACAGTTTATTTTTGATAAAAGGGTAAGGCTGCATCCATCCGTCCCTTGCAAAAGGCAAGGAACTGGGGATTATCATAGGGATGGAAAAAGTATGTGCGTACGATATCCAGGGCAGCATAGGGGCGTAGTTTCTGCTCCAGGGCCGTAGTATCCGCTTGTCCCGTATAGGCCTTGGCAAATGCCTGCCAGAAGGAAATCATCTGATCCCGGGTCATGTGGGTTAAGTCCTGTACCGCGGGAATGACACTGTCTTCCATCATCATCTTGTACAGATGGGCCAGGTCTATCACCGGGTCTCCCACGCACAACCAGCCCAGATCTATCCAGTAGGGCTTGTCATGGGACAGAATCAGGTTTCCCGGCTGGAAATCTCCATGCACGACGGTAGCTGTATCGGCCATCTCATCCACCAGCGCGGCCAGGCGGCTTCTCTGGACCTGTGTCACGAACGGAGCAAAGGCTACGGCCTCCCGCAGCATAGGTTTGAGGGAAGGGACATAACGGCTCACCGAGAGGGGATGTGCGTGCAGCTCAAGGCCATATCGGGCCATCAGAGCAGCGTATTCGGGGATTCGTTCCGGGGCATCGGCGCAGAGGCGGGAGAAGGATATCTTGTCAACGATTCTTTCCGAAATATAGCCGTGATCCTGTCCGTTCCGTACGATTTCATAGACCCGGGGCGTAGGCAGACCGGCATCAAACGCAGCCCGGGAGGCATAGAATTCCTGTTCTACCTTTTCGGCCGATGCCAGGGTACCGTGCACCAGCTTGAGCAGTTTCCCGGGGTGAGTGTCCGAGATGAATGCCTGCCCGTTATAGCCTTCGCCTACTTGCGTCCATGCCGAAAGGTCTATTTGCGGATAATCTTGCATTGGTAAAACTGGCGGCATACGGCCGCTCCTGTCATAATGGTTCTCAAAGGTAGTAAAAAATAATCTGCAAAAAGTATTATCTTTGTCCATACAACGCGTGTCTCTCCTATGAAAAAAATGAATATTCCCCTGATGGCCACGCTGCTGGTGCTGTCCATCATTGTCTGTCCGATCCTGTATTTCACCGTCGGACCCAAACTGGACGCCATTCAGCTGGAGACCCTCAGCATCCTGGTTATCATTGCAGCTGGCAGTGCGGCATTTTGCTTCATCGTGGGCGAAGCCACGGGCAACAACAGCCAGATGGACAAACTCTGGAGCCTGTTGCCCATCGCCTATACCTGGATCATCGCCGCAAAGGGCGGCATGAACCCTCGTCTGGTGGTCATGGCCGTCCTGGCTACGATATGGGGCATCCGGCTTACTTACAACTTCGCACGAAAAGGAGCTTACCGCCTCAAGTTCTGGGAAGGCACGGAAGATTACCGCTGGGCCGTCGTGCGCTCCAATCCCGCTTTCCAGAATCGTTGGACCTGGGCACTCTTCGACCTGGGATTCATCTCCATCTATCAGAACGTCTTGGTGCTGATGACCACATTCCCCGCCCTGGTCTCCATGGGCTCCGACAAGCCTTTCGGCGTGGTGGACGGCATCGCCGCCGCCCTGATGCTGGGATTCATCATCTGGGAAACTGTTGCTGACGAGCAGCAGTGGGCCTTCCAGACGAAGAAGTGGGCGATGGTCAACGCCGGGCAAAAACTGGAAGACCTGCCTGCACCCTATAACAAAGGCTTCAATACCATGGGTTTATGGAGCTTGAGCCGGCATCCCAATTATTTCGCGGAACAGGGAACCTGGGTAGCCTTCTACATCTTTTCCATCGGTGCCGGAATGGGTATTCTCAACTGGAGCATCATCGGCGCCCTGCTGCTGATCGTCCTTTTCCAGGGCAGTTCCTCGCTGGCCGAAGAAATCAGTGGCGGCAAGTACCCTGGATATGCAGACTACTGCAGCAGCGTGCCCCGCTTCTTCCCGGGCAGGAAATACGATGTGGACTAATTACTATCTTTCTTTGTGATTTACAGTAATACATTCCAGTATGGGAAAAGTTTTCAGTTTGCTATTTGATTCGCTCACTTCGCGATTAACCGACCAGGATATTGAGGTTTTACAGGATCGTGTAAAAGCCTTGAATTATGAGCTTTCGTTGCTGCGCTACAAGGACAGCGACGATGAGGACATCCGGCTTGCCTATGAATACCTGCAGAAACGGCCCCCGCTGTGCGCGGACTTGTTTCCGTACGAGAAAGTGCGTGAAATGCCCTCGGTGGAAGCCCATTACGACAAGGCGCGCAAGATGTGGTATGTGATGCACAAGGGGCGCCCCCTGTATTTCCCCAAACGGGAAGACGAAAATCTTGTCAGCATCTTCTACCGTTATGCCATCGAATATGATGACAACTTGGGAAACGGTTATCGCCAACGCAGTCCGCATGCGTTCCAATCCGAGCGCTATCACGTCGAACCGGGCGACGTCCTGATCGATGCGGGCGGCTGGACATTTCTCGACAGGATCGATGATTCGACGGATGAGATGCTGGACGAGGCACTGGAAGTCTTGAAAGAGGATATAGTGGACAAGGTAAAAAACAAGTTCAGTGCCGACGGGCCTGAAGTGCCGCTTGCCGAAGAGACTCATGCGAAGCCCATCGAGAAAGACGTGGGAACGGCCAGAGGCCTGCTGGCGCTCGACGTGATCGACAAGGTCAGCAAGGTCTATCTGTTGGAACGTTCCGAGCGCTGGTGGAAACCGCTCCAGGCTACTTTTGCGCCATATCAGGACAAGGTGGAGCTGATCAAAGCCGATCTTCTGGGCAAGAAGAAGCTGAAGAAGCTGAAAAAGAGACAAAAGAAGCAATCGATCGGCCTGGTGGATTTGTTGGAAAAATGTGGCCGGCAGCGGGTTTTCGTCATGATGGACCTGGAAGGGGAGGAGTTGGAAGTACTGCAGGATGCGCGAGAATACCTGCGGACGGCCCGGAATCCGATTACGCTCGCAGTGAGTGCCTATCATCGCACGACGGACCACGATAACCTGAAACGTTTCTTTGAGTCGATCGGCTATCATACGGAAACCCAGCCCGGGTACATGTATACCGATATGAACGATGGACACGGCATCCATTCTCTCCGCAGGGGCGTAATCCGTGCTTCCAACGTGGCCCTGTAGGCCCGGAATCGTTCGAGTACGATATTTGCTATCTTTGCCCGAGAACAAAACAGACGGACATGAAGACCTTGAAAACCCTCCTCCTGACGCTGGCGACCCTGTGCATGGGCACGCTGGCATTCGCCCAGACCCCCGAAGAGATCCTTGACAAGATGGATGAGGCCATGGCGGCCAGTGAGACGAAAGGTCTCTACATGGTTGTGGACCTGAAGATTCCCCTCATCGGAACGACGCCTACGACCTTCTATATGCTTGGCGAAAAGTGCCGGATGGAGACCAAGATCCTGAAGACACGGCTCATCGAATGGAGTGACGGGAAGACGAACTGGGAATACGACGGTTCCAAGAATGAGATCACCATCACGAATGAAGACCCGTCAACGCCTTCCGACGCCGAGGAGAACGTCGAAATGTTCGACGGCATCAGGGACGGCTACGACGTGGAAATCCAGAAAGAGACGCCGCAGGAATGGTATCTCCGTTGTAAAAAAAGCAAGGACAATTCCGACGAGGACTCCCCCAAGAAGATGGACCTGGTCGTATCTAAAGCCACCTACATGCCTGTCAGCCTCAAGACTACGGTCAGCGGCATCACGGTGACCATACATGACATGCGCCTGGGCGTCTCGGAGAAGGACGTTACCTTCCGCATCGAAGACTTCCCAGGCGCAAAAGTCGTTGACAAGCGCTAGGCTTACTGCACGTAGGTCAGCTCGTTGATGATGTTGCTGGCGCCGCCGAATTTCTCAACCATCCACAGGACATAACGGATATCCACGCAGATGCAGCGCTGGAGGTCGGGCTCGAACATCACGTCGGAGCTCATGCTCTCCCAGTTGCCGTCGAAGGCGAGGCCGATGAGGTTGCCCTTCGCGTCGAGCACCGGCGAGCCGGAGTTGCCGCCCGTGATATCGTTGTTGGTCAGGAAGCAGGTGTGGAGCGAGCCGTCCTTGTCGGCCCAGCGGCCATAGTCACCGGCGAGCACCAGTTCCTTCACCTTGGCCGGAAGGATGAATTCCGGATTGGTGGGATCTTCCTTCTCCAGCAGGCCCTTGGCGGTGGTGTAGTACCAGTAGGAGAGACCGTCTTTCGGCGAGTAGGGAAGCACGTGGCCGTAGGTCAGGCGCATCGTGAAGTTGGCGTCCGGATACATGGCCTGGCCTTTCTGCCATTCCATGAGGGCGGCGGCGAAGTTCTTGCGGGCTGTGTTGTACTTGGCCTCGTCGTCGGAGACACCGGGACGTCCGCCCGGGCCGGGACGCATTGCGCTGCCATAAAGGGCCATATAATGCTTCATCAGCGGTCCGGTAATGGAAGACATCAGTCCGGCGGCCGGATCGTTCTGGAGCTGCTCTTCCGTGGCGTTGGACAGTTTTTCGTAGGAAGTGAGCACGCTTTCGTCGAAGAGTTTGTTCACATAAGCCGGAATGTCCATCGTGGCGAAGTCCTCATCAGGGATTTCCAGGAAGTCTTCGGGCTTGGCGTTGTTGCGGTAGAACTCGAGCAGTGCGATGGCTTCCTTGCGGTCCAGTTCTGCCACATAGTCGCGGTAGCGGGACTGGAGCTTCGGGACGACGCTCTTCATCGTGACCGTGTTGTCCTTCTGGTGTGCGCGTCCGTAGGTGTTGGCCAGGGCGGAGAACATACTCAGCAGCTCGATCTGGCTGGGTGCCTCGGAGAGGAGGGTGACGGCGCGGGTGGCGGCGTCATTCTTGGCCACATATTCGGCAATGTCCTCGATCGGCGTGCCGTAGCGCTCTGCGCGGGCCGGGTCGGCGGCGATCCAGGCTTTCAGGTCGGCTTCCTTCTGCTTTTCACGGCCGATGATGTCCAGGTTCTCGAACGCGAGCTCCTCGCCCTGCCACTTCTTCCAGCCGTTGGCGCTGCTTGCGTACGTGTCGGCGTATTTCAGCTGCACGGACGGGTCGGCGCACATGGCCTCCCACATGATGTCCTGACGCACGGTGCGGGCGTCGATGCGGATGCGGTTGGTGGCGATCATCTGCTCGAGCTGCGCGGCGGTCTGGTAGCGCTGCGTACGCCCCGGGTAGCCCAGGATCATGGCATAGTCGTTCTCCTTCGGGCCCTTGAGCGAGATCTTCAGGCTGTAGGCGGGGCGGTAGGGGACATTGTCGAGGCTATACTCGGCAGGCATGTTGTCCTTGCCGGCATATACGCGGAACATCGAGAAGTCGCAGGTGTGGCGCGGCCACATCCAGTTGTCGGTCTCGCCGCCGAACTTGCCCATGGAGGCCGGCGGGGCGCCCACGAAGCGGACGTCGGTGTAGGTGCGGTAGACGATCAGGTACCAGATATTGTCGTTGTAGAAGCTCGTCACGACGGCGCGGCAGCCCGGATTGGCCTGGCTGGCGGCTTCGATGATGGCGGAACGGGTCTTCTGCGCGTCTTCAGCGTTCTCCATTTGGTCGGTGACGTCTTCCATCGAGACCAGGAAGGTGACACTCAGGCCCGGGACGGGGATCTCCTCGGCCATCTCATAGGCCCAGTAGCCGTCCATCAGGTAGTTGTGCTCGTCGGTGGACAGGCCCTGGATGCTGCTGTAACCGCAGTGGTGGTTGGTCACCAGCAGGCCGCGGTTGGAGATCATCTCCCCGGTGCAGCCGCCGCCGAACTGGACGACAGCGTCCTTGAGGGAGGACTTGTTGATGGAATAGATTTCCTGCGGAGTGAGCTTGCAGCCGGCGGCTTTCAAGTCTTTCTTGTTCATCTGTTGGATCAGTGGCAGGAGCCACATGCCTTCGTCGGCCATCGCGCCCAGCGAGATGGTCAAGGCAACCAGAAGGGCAAAGATTCTTTTCATGAAATAAAAGTTAAGATGGTACAAATATATATAAAATCTCAAATATATGGTTACTTTTGCATCCGCATGAAACTCGTACAAAACATCATCGTCGCGCTCAAGGGATTTTTCATGGGCGCAGCCAACGTGGTGCCGGGCGTCTCCGGCGGCACCATCGCCCTGATTACGGGCATCTACAAGGAGATTGTTGAAGCGCTCGACAGCCTCACGCAAAAGGCTACATGGCAGTCGCTTTTTAAAGGTGATCTCAAGGGATTCTGGAAGCAGATTCACGGCACGTTCCTGCTCTGGCTGGGCATCGGCGTGGTGCTGAGCGTCTTCACGCTGGCCAAGCTGATGACCTATGTGCTGGCGAACTATCCGGTGCAGACCTGGGCCTGCTTCTTCGGCCTGATCGTGGCTTCGGCCATCCTCATGTTCAAGGACATCAAGGGGTGGGGGGTCAAGGAAGTGCTCTTCACGCTCCTGGGCATCGCCCTGGGCCTGGTGGTGTGCACGCTGTCACCCACGCATACCCCCGACAACTGGTTCTTCATTTTCCTGTGCGGCGCCATTGCCGTGTGCACCATGATCCTGCCGGGCATTTCGGGCAGCTTCATCCTGGTGATCATGGGCAAGTACGACTATATCATGCAGGCCGTAGCCGACCTGGACTGGGGCGTGCTGGCCGTTTTCGGGCTGGGTTGCGTGGTTGGTATCCTGGCCTTCTCCAAGTTTCTGCACTGGCTGCTGGACCGCTTCGAGAAGCAGACCATGCTGGTGCTGCTGGGTTTCGTACTGGGTTCGCTGGTGAAAGTGTGGCCCTGGGCCAACGAAAGCGCAAAAGCGCTGCCCGATCCCCATTATGGAGCGGCAGCGCTCTGGTGCGCGATCGGCGTCGCGCTGGTGCTGGGCATCGAGGCCCTTTCTACTCGTAGCGCAAAGCGTCAATAGGGTTGAGGCTCGCCGCCTTCCGGGCCGGATACCATCCGAAGAAGATGCCCGTGAAGACGCAGACCAGGAACGACAGCACGATCGAGAAAGTCGACACGGCGGTGGCCATGCCGAAGAGCGAGATGACCTTCGCGGCCACGATGCCCAGCAGCACGCCGATCACGCCGCCCGCCACGCTGATGATGATCGATTCGATGAGGAACTGCAGCAGGATCTGCCGTCCCTTGGCTCCGATAGACATGCGCAGGCCGATTTCCCGCGTACGCTCCGTAACAGATACATACATGATGTTCATGATGCCGATGCCGCCCACTACCAGCGAGATGCCGGCCACGGCGGCCAGCAGCATGGTGAGCATGTCCATCACGGAACTCAGCGTTTCCATCATCTCCTGCTGGGAACGTACGTTGAAGTCGTTCTCCTGGCCGATCTTGATGTCGTGGTTGGTCTGGATGATGCGCGTGATCTCGTCGATGGCCTGGTCTGTGTATTCTTCCGAAAGCGCCGAGCAGGTGATGCCCTGGATGTAGTTGATGGCCAGGATGCGCTTCTGTACGGTGGTGTAAGGGGCGATCAGCAGGTCGTCCTGGTCCATGCCCATAGAGTTGTAGCCTTTGGCCTCCAGCACACCCACGATCTTCATCGGGATCTGGTTGAAGCGGATGGTCTGTCCGATGGGGTCCTGGTCGGGGAAGAGCTCATCCACCACGGTCTGGCCCGCCACGCAGACCTTGGCTGCGTGCAGGATATCGCTGTCGGTGAAGCATGTCCCGCTGGCGATCTTGTAGCCACGGATGTCGAGGTACTGATCGTTCACGCCGTAGATGGTGGTCGGGGTGTTATTGGAGCCCTTGATGGCCTGGCCGCTGGCCTGGACCGTCGGGGTGATCTTGTCCACATAGCTGGCCTGCTTGACGATGGCCTCATAGTCGGCGAGCTTGAGGGTCTGCATGCTCGAGGCGCTCTGCCGCACACCGCCGAACTGGCCGTTGCCCGGACTCACCATGATCATATTGGAACCCATTTGCCCAATTTCGTTGCGGATGCTTTGCTTCGAGCCGTTGCCGATGGCTAGCATCGCGATGACAGCCGCCACGCCGATGATGATGCCGAGCATCGTCAGGAAACAGCGGGTCTTGTTGTTGAGCAAGGCCTTGATGCAAATCTTGAACAAATTGCTGATATCCATAGCTTAATCCTCCTCTTTCGGCAGCGAGGCCAGCACGGCTTCGGCTGATTCTATATGCGTGTTGCGGGTATCGCTGGTGATGCGGCCATCGCGAAGGGTGATGGTACGGCTGCTGAAATGGGCGAGTTCCGGGTTGTGCGTCACGAAGATGATGGTGCGCCCTTCACGGTGGAGCCGCTGGAAGAGGGCTAGCACTTCGTAAGATGTGCGGGAGTCCAGGTTGCCCGTCGCCTCGTCGGCCAGGATGATGACCGGATTGTTGACCAGGGCGCGGGCGATGGCCACGCGCTGCATCTGGCCGCCGGAAAGCTGGTTTGATTTGTGTGTGAGGCGGTCGCCGAGCCCCACTTCCTGCAGGGCCGCGATGGCCCGCTGCCGCCGCTCCGCGTGGCTGACGTCGCGGTTGTACATCAGCGGAAGCTCCACGTTCTCGATCGAGGTGGTCTTGGGCAGCAGGTTATAATTCTGGAAGATGAAGCCGATCTTGCGGTTGCGCAGCGTCGCGCGGTCGTTCTTGCTCATCTGGCGCACCGGGATGCCGTCAAGGAAGTACTCGCCCGAAGTGGCTACGTCGAGGCAGCCCAGGATGTTGAGCAGGGTACTCTTGCCCGAGCCGCTGGTGCCCATGATGGTCACGAACTCGCCTTCGCCGATGGTGAATGAGACGCCGCGCAGCGCCTTCACCACCTCGTCGCCGACGAGAAACTCGCGTTTGATCTGCTCCAGTCGGATGATCTCGTTCATGGCTTATTCTGTTCTGCGGTTGTCACGCTGCTGCGGGGGACGGGGCATGAAAGGGTTGTTGCCGCCGGGCTGCGGCATGTCGCCCCGCTCCGGGCCGCCGCTCACCAGACGCGTGCCGGTGACCACGCGGTCGCCTTCCTGCAGGCCTTCAAGGATTTCAACCTGCACGCCGTCGTTCACGCCGGTCTTCACGGATGCGGCTTCCAACTTGCCGTCGGGCAGCTGCTTCCACACGGTGTTCTCGCGGGCCTTCTCGCCTTCCGGCGTGAAGCGGAGCGCACGCACGGGTACGGCCAGGACATTCTGCTTGTCGAGCGTATAGATGGTGATGTTGGCCGTCAGGCCGGGCATCAGTTTTAAGTCAGGGTTCGGAGCGTCAATCACCACCTGGTAGGTTACCACGTTCGAGGTGGTGGTGGCCTGGAGGCGCACCTGCGTTACGCTGCCGTGGAACGTGTCCTCGGGGAAGGCATCCACCTGGAAGTCCACGCGCTGGCCTTCCTTAACCTGTCCGATGTCAGCCTCATCCACATTGGCGATCACGCGCATCTGGGTCAGATCGTTGGCGATGGTAAAGAGCGTCGGGGTGCTGAAGCCCGAGGCGACGGTCTGTCCCTGGTCCACGGCCCGCGAGAGCACCACGCCGTCGATTGGGGAATAGATCTTAGCGTAGCCGATGTTCTTCTGCGACTTGCTGTAATTCGACTGGGCTTGCGAATATGAGAATTTGGCCTTGTCGTAGCTGTACTGGGCCTGCTCGAATTCCGAGGCGCTCACCAGTTCCTTGTCGTAGAGGCCCTTGATGCGCTCGTAGTTGCGGGTTTGGTAGTCGTATTCCACCTTGGCGGCGTTGAGGTTGGCCCGCGACGACTCGAGTTCGGTCTGCAGCACGCTCATGTCGAGCTCGGCGATGAGCTGTCCTTCCTTCACGACGGAGTTGTAGTCCACGTAGATCTTGTCGATGATGCCGGACACCTGGGTGCCGACTTCCACCTGCTTGACGGGCTCCACGGTGCCGGTGGCGGTGACGCTGCTGGAGATGGTGGTGGGCTCGATGGTGGTCACCTGGTAGACCAGCGTCTGTCCGGCGTCCATCTTCTTCTTGTTGAGCAGGAGCAGCACGACGGCTACGGCCAGCATGGCTACGAGCACCCACAGGATGGTTTTGGTTGCTTTTTTCATATCGGGGAAATCTTATAATTCGATGGGTTGTTCCATGTATCGGCCAAGTACCTTGGCGGCCAGCACGGCCTGGTATTTGGCCTGCAGCTGCTGGGAGAGGGCGCTCACGTAGTTGTTCTTCTCGGTGAGGAGTTCCACGGTGTTCTTGATGCCCGCCTCGAACTGCTCGCTTACCAGCGTCAGGCTCTCTTCGGCGGCCTTCAGCTGCTCCGCTGCTGAGAAATAGCGCTGCTGGGCGGAGACGGCGTCGTTGCGAAGCGACTCGAGAGTGGCCAGCAGTTGCTTCTTGGTGCTCTCGAGCTGAAGCTGCTGTGCCTCGTACTGGAGTTCGGCGCGCTTGACGTTGGTGCGTACTTGTCTGCTGTTGAAGATGGGGAGGCTGAGGTTCAGGCCCAGGTTTTCGCCGAGCTTGTTGCCAAGCTGGTCGAAGTAGGTGGTGCCGGTGGCCGAGTTCCAGCCGGTCGATATGCCGGCGCTCAGGTTGATGGACGGAGCGAAGGATCCTTTGGCCACTTTTACGGCCATCTCGGAAGCGTCCACGCCGAGGGCGGCGCTCCGCATGGAAGGCAGCGTCGCGAGTGCTTCTGCGTAAATGTCGGCCAGGTCGGGCAGGGGAGCACCTACCAGCGCGTCGCTGATCTCAGGAATGGCGGGCTCGAAATCATCGTCGAGGCCCAGTTCCAGGAGCTGCTTGAGTTTCAGGCGGTCGGTCTCGAAAGTGTTCTCGGCCACCACGATCTGGTAAAGGTCACTGGCGTGCTGAGAGCGAAGCTGCGCGAGCTCCACTTTTGAGATGGAACCGGCCTGGAAGAGGTGCTCGCCGCGCGAGACCTGGTGCTCCGACAGGTCGGCCGTCTTGTGCTTGATGTCGAGCGACTCCTTGTCGTAGAGCAGTTGGATGTAGGCCTGGGCGATGCTGATCTCCAGGTCGATGCGCTGCTGGTCCACGTCGTAGCCGGATGCCTCGGTCTGCAGCGCCTGCTGCTTGACGGTATTGCGAAGCCGGCCGCCCTGGTAAAGGGTCAGGCCGGAATTGAGTCCGAAGTTATTGGATGCCGCGAAGCCGCTGGTCTTTTCCATGTAGTCGTTGTACGTGGTGACGTTCTGGAAATTGGCGCCGAAGCTGCCTGAGAAGTTCAGGGTGGGGCGCTGGGCGGCGCGGGCCTGTTCGAGCGAGGCCTCATTCGTGGCATGGGTGATTTCCTTGGTCTGGATCTGGATGTTGTGCTGCAGGGCGTAATCGATGCAGTCACGAAGGGTCCAGGTGTCCTGGCCGGCGGCATTGGCCGCCAGGCCGATGGCCAGGAAGGAGAGCAGCAGGACCCTCAGGGGGCGTTGGTTTCGCATATCAAAAAGATTAACGCTCCTTAGACCTAAAAATCGGGCCGCGGTTTAACGCGCGTTGAAAGATATTTCGTATCTTTGAAAATATTTAATATTTCCTATGAAAAAGAGATTCTATCTGTTGCTGGCAGCCGTCGCGCTGACGGCACTGAGCGCCTGCAGCGGGGGCGAAATCGTTCCCGTCGACCTGTCCATCGTACCGAATCCCGTCTCGGTGTTGGGATGCGGCAAATCCGTCAATATCAAGGAAAAACCCGATATCAAGACCCGCGTCAACAATAAACTGGCTGCGGAGGAATACTATCTCGATACCCACAAGGGCCGCGTCGAGATCACGGCTGGCTCTGAAGCTGGCGTGTTCTGGGCGAAACAGACCCTCGCGCAGATGGTGGCCCAGTGCGGCGACGTGCTGCCAGGCGTGCGCATCCACGACTATCCAGCCTTCAGCTACCGCGGCGCGCACCTGGACTGCTGCCGCCACTTCTTCACGGTCGACGAGGTGAAGCAGTACCTCGACATGATGGCCCTGCACAAGCTCAACGTATTCCACTGGCACCTTACCGAGGACCAGGGTTGGCGCGCTGAGATCAAGCAATATCCGAAGCTCACGGAGGTCGGCTCTGTCCGTGCCGAGACGCTGGTGGGCCACTACGGCTCCAACCAGTACGACGGCACGCCCTACGGCGGCTTCTACACGCAGGACGACATGCGCGACATCGTGAAATATGCGGCAGACCGCCACATCACCGTGATCCCCGAGATCGAGATGCCTGGCCATGCTTCCGCAGCGCTGGCCAGCTATCCCGAACTGGGCTGCCGCGGTGCCGGCTATCCGTACAAAGTGCAGACTACCTGGGGCATTTTCCCTGAGGTCCTGTGCGCCGGCAATCCTGAGACCGTGACTTTCCTGGAGAAGGTGTTCGACGAGATTTGCGACATCTTCCCGTCGGAATACATCCACATCGGCGGTGACGAATCCCCGCGCGAGGAGTGGGAAAAGTGCCCGAAGTGCCAGGCCCTGATGAAGGAGAAGGGCTTCACCCGCGAGGCTGAGCTCCAGAGCTATCTCAATGGCGTGATCGAGCAGTACCTCGCCGAAAAGGGCCGCAAGATCATCGGCTGGGATGAGATCCTCGAAGGCGGCGTATCGCAGAGCGCGACGGTCATGTCGTGGCGCGGCGCCAAGGGCGGTATCGCGGCCGCCAAGATGGGCAACGATGTGGTGATGACCCCCAACAGCCATTTCTATTTCGACTACTACCAGACCAAGGGCCGCGAGGCGAACGGCGAACCGCTGGCCATCGGCGGCTACCTGCCCCTGAGCAAGTGCTATGCGTACGACCCGTACGACCAGCTCTCCGACGAAGAAAAGACGCACGTCAAAGGCGTCCAGGCCAATCTGTGGACCGAATACATCCCCACCTTCGACCACGTCCAGCACATGGTCCTGCCGCGCTTTGCTGCGCTGGCGGAAGTGGGCTGGAGCCTCGACAACCGTACGGAATACCCGGACTTCGTGCACCGCATCGAGACCGGCCTGCTGCCCATCTATCAGCAGCGCGGCTACCGCTATGCGGACTATGCGTTCAAAGGCATCGAATAATCCCCTAATCTCCCATACCTATGAAGAAGATTTTAATTTTTGCGGTGGCGCTGCTGTTCCTGGCGGCGGGCTGCGACTCCGGCAAGAAACCGGTCGAGAAGCTGATCCCCAAGCCTGACGTTCAACTCACCGGCAACGGTTTCCAGGTATTTCAACCGAACGGCGACCTGAAACTCGTCCTGGTGCAGAACATCGACAATGCCAATGAATGGGCACTCCGTGCGAGCGCGCCTCTCGTGAAAGTCTCCGAGGGCCTGGTGGGTGACATGACCATCAAAGTCACGCTGCTCAACGAGAGCGGCATGAAGGTCCGCGACGACTATGTACTTGTGGCAGAAGATCTTATCAACCTGATTCCGAAATTCAACGCCGAGAAGGATGTGGAGAACAATGTCATCTTCGTCGCCTCCCCGGATTCCCGCAAGTTCTTTACCTTCAAGGAAGCGGCCGACATGCTTGAGCGCACCCAGGCCGTCGCCATGAACGTGGCGCTGACCGAGGTCGAGCCGGACGTTGTGCCGGAGCAGCAGGCCGAGAAGAAGAAGGAGGAACAGAAGCCCGAACCGGTGACGTTCAACTCGCTGATGCAGAAGTACGGTATCTACGGCCTGCTGTCACAGTACGACAAGGCCCTTAAGGCCGGCG
>Ga0265301_10000809_pt1 | contig 42700 bp, 78 predicted proteins | sample AusTroGonzalo_MG_2_FD_193488 | JGI IMG/M metagenome (GOLD analysis project Ga0265301, IMG submission 193488) | Bovine rumen microbial communities from tropical cattle in Woodstock, Queensland, Australia - Gonzalo_04 | ecosystem: Host-associated > Mammals > Digestive system > Stomach > Rumen ...
CAGGATTCGCACACAATTCAATTTTTTCATTTTTTCTCTAAATTAAACTTTACATCTTTTTACTTCTGATTACTCCGTTTATTTTCCGAAAATCTGATCTTACACATCATACTCGGAGCAGTAAAAAGGGTGGTCCAAAAGTAAAATCCGTTTGAGAAACCGGGTCGATTTTGCGGTATAAGATGACCCAATTCATCTTGAATTCATCTTGAATTCATCTTATACCGAAACGTTTCGCTTTTATCTTGTCAAACAAACTTGCGGTATAAGATGACCCCAAAAAGTATAAGATAAATTCAAGATGAACACATTCATCTTCAACCGCTTCAAACGTAGTGATACCAGTGCTTTCCGGTCTTGCTATTCAAGATGACAAGATGATTTCAACTTCTTATATGGGGTAGGTTGAAAATCGACAAAAATAATGTTTTTGATCGTTTTTTCTGGAAAAAAGTAACAATATAAAAGAATATAGGAAATCATCTTGTCATCTTATACCGCTATCTTACAATGTATAGTAGTGAACATTGTTTAATACCGTATGAAATTTTTTTCGGATTTGGATATGAAATTTATCCGGTACGGTACTGGTTGAGTGTTGGATCGGATTGTGCTAAAATGGATATGAAGAATCGGAATATTTATCGTGGTGAGTGAGTATGGGTAGAAGGGACAAATACGAAACGAACGTGAAGCCATATCTGGAAGAGATTCCGAAATGGCTAGAAACTATGACTGAGCAGTTGATCGCTAAGAAGCTAGGTGTGGCTGAATCAAGTTTCCAGTTGTACAAGACTAAGTATCCGGAACTGATGAAAGCACTAATCGGTGGAAGAGAGATTCTGGTAGAACAGTTGAAGGATACACTGAGGATGAAAGCCAAAGGGTATTACTACACTGAGACGAAAGTTAAGACTAGAATTACAGCTGAAGGTGAAGAGGTCACATATCGAGAAGAGTTCAAGAAGTATGCTCAGCCTGATACCGGAGCGATTCATCTGCTGCTCAAGAACTTTGATGAGCATTGGAGAAATGATGACCGGGAAACGATGGATATTAAACGTGAACAGTTAGAGCTTAAAAAGAAACAGGCAGAGAGTGAGTGGTAACTGTGATTAGTAACAGTGGTTCAGACGAGAGAGGAAAGAGTACAGGCGGTAAAGCCGGAGATCAGACAGGTCGTGAGTGGCGTGTTCAGAACTGGTACAGTTCGCCTTGGTTCTGCGTACTGCGTTATCCTGATGAGGAAGTACGTAATACTTTTGCTCGACTTGCCAGAGATGCCGCTAACAATAATATGATCGGTTATGACCAGAGCCAGAGAACTAGTTTCTGGGGTCAGTTAGAGAAGTCTGGGTATGAACCGTCTAAGATCACTACTCCATGTGAAGCGGATTGTTCAGCAGGTGTTGTTGCGATCATTAAAGCGACTGGATACCAGAAATGCATAAAAAAATTGATGGATTTACCGGAAAGTCTTTACACGGGCAATCTTAGGAGTTATCTTGTAAATGCAGGGTTCACTTGCTTGACGGAAGAGAAGTATCTGAAGTCAGATGAATACTTACTTCCGGGTGATGTACTGCTACACGATAACAAGCATACTGCGTTCAATCTTGATCGTGGTGCTAAAGCAGGAGGTAATGAGACTGTGAACGTAGATGACATTACTGTTTTGAAAAAAGGCATCGAGTGCTACGAAGCCAGAACATTTCAGCGAATTATCAATTCTTTGGGCATTAAAGATCAGGATGGACGTTCGCTTGTTGTCGATGGTAAATACGGCGGTAGGAGCGTTTTTTGTGCTAGGGCATTTCAACGAAGTGTCGGTCTTGAGGACGATGGGGTTGTCGGAAAGGCTACATGGACCAAGCTCATCAAGGGGTGATCTGAAATGTGGATTGAGTTTTTAAGAATCACATACGAGATCGTACTTCCTGTTGTGCTTGGTTATCTTGTATATATCCTGAAGGATAACAAGTCAGAGCGTAAGGCGAATGCTACTGGACTGATGTTACTGCTTCGGGTTCAGCTTATCGAGTATCACGATAAGTATATGAAAGAGGGTGCTATACCGTCCTATGCTTATGAGAACTTCTGCGAGATGTATGAAGCGTATCATGCATTGGGTGGCAATGGTATGATTACTAAAATGTTTGAAGAAGTTAAAGAACTCAACATAAAAACTAAGGAGGTATGAGAAAATGGATACATCATTGGACGGACTGAAAAAATTGGGAACAAAAATGGGTGGCGATATGTCTGCTGCTAATACGAATGCAGAGGCACTGGACGTGATCGCAGATGTGTATGTAGATAAGGAAGGAACGACGCTTCCTAATCCTACGTCTAGTAATGCAGGTAAAGTTGCTACTGTAGTGTCAAAGGGTTCTGGTAAGTATGCTTGGGATGCGGTTGATGTACCGTCTCCTATTGATGACAGTGCTTCCAGTTCTACTAAGACATATTCTTCTCAGAAGATCGAAAGTATGCTTAGTAATGAACTTCCTACTCCGTCTGCTGAGAATCTCGGCAAAATTGCCCGTGTAGTAAGCGACGGTCAAGGCGGCTACGCGTGGAGCGCGGAAGATCAAGAGGAAGAGTTTGAAATTGTATTGACGCAAGGAACGGCGCAAGCCGGAAACCCATACCCGTTGGTATTTGATAAAACCGTTCAAGAAATACAAAGCGCGGTTGAAGCGGGGAAAAAGGTCAAGTTTATTGACGGCGGCTTAACTAATTTTAATTACGAAGCCGGACTGAGCGGCTCGGAGCTTATCCCGTTCTCTATCAATTTTTATGATGATGAATCAAACGGAAAAGGTATTGAAGCAATTTTTCTGCTTGCGAGCATCAACGGAAGCTACACACTCGTAAATTTTTTGCACATTGATATTTCTTTCAAAACAAATTCAATTTGGTATCAATATAACACGAATGCTTCCATTCAAGCTCAACACTCAGGCGAAAGTGACTAAACAAAAGGAGGTAACAATAAATGGCTAAAATTAGCCATTTATGAAAGTATATATGTTCTCAAACAAGTGGTATGATAGACTTAAATATGTGGCACAGATCGTTCTTCCTGCACTGGGAACATTGTACTTTGCTATCAGTGAGATTTGGGGACTTCCTTATGGAGAAGAGATTGCAGGTACGATCTTGGCAGTGGATGCATTCTTGGGTGCATTGTTGAAGATAAGCACTAATTTGTATTTGGAGAAGCAGGAGGCAGATGATGGCAAACTATAATTTGACACCGGGAATCAGTTTGGATTCCCGATTCCTTACCAGTACGATTCCGGACGGAACGACTGTTAGTGGGTTTAAGGTAATTGCTAAGTCTAGTGTTAATAACTATATTGCCGAGGACTATGCTTCCGGTACAACACGTGGCTATGTTCACTACATTGATGAGGACAATAACGAAGTGACTGCTGTATTCTATGAATACAATGGAAGCACTACGGTAGTGAACGCATCCAGTTTTCAGGTATATAGTGGGTTTGGTGTCATCACTGAGGTTGATGACACCGCCACATTGTACCAGTATCTCACTAGACTTTCTAATGAGAAGGTCTATGTTGTATCCGAGGATTTTTCCAGAGAAGAGAGCTTGAACAAGAGCCAGATCGAGACCGAGATCGAAGCCAGAGTTCTTGGCTATGGTGTTCCGGTAGGAAGCGTGTTTGGTTATGACAATGAAGGTCAGCCTATTCCTGCCGGATTCGAAGAAATTCTGATCGATGACGATGATATGAGGTATTGATATGAGTGATCCGGTAAGCCAGAACTTGAGATTATATGATGTATCTAAGCTGACTGCAATCGCTAACGCCATTCGTGCTAAGAATGGTTCTAGCGATACGTACACTGTTGGTGATATGCCTACTGCTATTCAGAACTTACCGTCTGGCGGTACTGTTAGTATTGTTCAAACTAGCAGTCTGCTTCTCGACGGTGATACTTGGGTGGAACTTCCTAACCAATTAGTATCTCCTGATCGTTCTTACTATATTGATTTCACTACATCTACTCAAGCAGATGCAACTGGTGAGCATGTTATTTTTGGAATCAAGAATGAATATTATTATAATTTTGTTGGCATTTTTTATATGAATCTCCGTTATCAAATTGGTCAAAACGGAGGTTATACAAATGTATCGAACTCATGGGATGAGCTTACTGGCAGACATAATTTCTTGTATGATGGAGCAGGTCATGTTCAGTTTGATGGAACGAATACGTATACATATGATCCTAGTAATACCATTGGCGATGGGTATACAATTTGTTTAGGCACTGGTGGTGCTACTCCTAGAACTGGTCATATTTGGAAAGGCTTGATTCATCAGTTTACTATTCGGGATACAGCTAATGATGTAGTGATCGCAAATTATGTTCCTGCTAATAGAATGATCGATGATACAGTGGTGGATACGGGTCTTTATGATACTGTATCTGGTACATTTATTTCTGCCATTACTCATTATGGAGTTGGTAAACCTGATCGACTTTTCTATCTTGAGTGCGTTGGTAATGATGATATTGAGATTCCTGCTGTGGATACATTGACGCAGGATACTTTGTTCAGTACATATTTGTCTTTCAATTCTTCTACTCGTAAGTTTACGGTTCTGAAGAAGTTCTCAGCAGTTGTCACTGGTTGGGTTTATCAGTATCAAGCACCGGGTCATACTTATTCGTATGGTGAATTCAAGGTTAATGGTGATACAAAAGCTAGTTATAGGACATATACACTGAATGCAGGTGATAAAGGTGGAACAAGCATTGTACTTGATTTTGACGTTGGAGATGTATTCTGGGTATTTACTCCTTATAATGATGGGTATCCTCAGCAGTTTTGTAAGGTGTATGTGATGCAGAATACGGATGTAAGGGATACGTTAGTATTGGATGATGAGACTACGTGATCGAAGGAGGTAAGGCATGAGATATATTAAGAAGATCGGTGTAACGCCGATGGCTAAGAATGAAGGAAAGATTATCGATTCCTTCGATACGAGTGATGACAAGCATATCAATGCGCCTAGCTTGCAGGCTGTTATAAATAGAACGACAACGGTGGCAAATAATGTTACTGCGTATTGTCAGTTCTTGGACGGTATTGTTGAGCAGAATGCTAAGACATATACAGATGGTCAAGTTTCTGCTGCTAAGAGTTATGCAGATGGGCTGATTAACCCGGTTCATTACACTAATTCGTATCATACTCAGATGTTTCCGGGTCATAGTGGTACTGGAATTGATAAAGATATTATTGTAGTTGTTGATTTGTATAAGACTGGAAAAATTCTTTGTGGTAACATTGATCTGTTTTCCGGTTATGGTAGTGAGGTTATTACTACTCCGTCTGTTACTAGTGATACGATTAATATTTCTGATCTGCTTATCCCGTCTACTAAAATTGCAGGATATGTTGGTCAGTATGTGAATATTGCTACTGATGAGCAGTATATTGTTGAGATCGATAATACTGGAAATGTGTTGTCTAGTCTTACGGTTCGTGTTCTGTTTAATTCTGTTACACCTCAGAGTAATGGTCATTTTGCTACTATTCCAATTTCGGTGGTGTTGAATTAACATGTACACATTAAGTAACTTCTATAAATCAAAACAGTGGGAGAAGTTTATTGCTGTTCTTCGACTGGAGCGAGTTAATGAGGACGGAGAAGTTATTTGTGAGCATTGTGGTGAACCGATACGATTGAAGTATGATTGTATCGGACACCACAAAGTAGAACTGAATGAAGCAAATGTCAATAATCCGGACATTGCTTTTAATCCTGATAATGTGATGCTTATTCACTTCCGGTGTCACAACCTGATTCATCAAAGGTTTGAAGGATTTAAGCAGGAAGTGTTTCTGGTCTACGGACCACCTTGTTCTGGTAAGACTACTTGGGTTAGTAACGTAGCGAACAAGGATGATTTAGTGATTGACTTGGATCGAATCTGGGAATGTGTTTGTTTCTCGGATAAGTATCATAAGCCAAATAGACTTAAAGCAAATGTGTTTGGGGTTCGGGATGCATTGCTTGACCAGATTAAGACCCGGACCGGAAATTGGAGAAACGCATACGTGATCGGTGGATATGCGTTGGCTTCGGATAGGGATAGGCTTTGTGATCTGTTGAGTGCAAGACCTGTTTATATTGACACCGATAAAGAGACTTGTTTGAGCAGAGCGAAAACGGATGCTTGGAAAGACTACATAGAAGAGTGGTTTGACACTTATACGGAGTGATGTTTATGACAAGACGAGAGGAACTGGCTGAAATTTTTGAGAACGTGGATGGCGGTGAGAAACAACTTGTTGACAAACTGCTAGATGAAGTTGTCTTTCTTGAGGACAAGATGGTGGAACTTCGTAAGTTGCCGTTTGTAAGCGTACATCCAACTAATCCGGCATTGCAAAAGACTACACCTGCGGCTAAGCTGTATAAGGAATGTACTCAGTCTTATTTTAATGCTATTCGAATCCTACTCAATACCCTCAGAAAAGTTGAAAGTTCCGCACAGAATGAACTTATGAAACGACTTGGGGAATTTGAGTTATGACGTATCTGGAAGAGTATTGGGAACTTATTCAGAAGCGTGAGGTATTGGTAGGATATTGGATTAAACAGGAAATGCGTAATCTCATTAACGATCTCGATAATGGGGATTACTATTACGATACCAGTGAAGCGCATAAGAGAATCAAGTTTATGCAGACTTTGTGTTTACAGTCTAAGCAGCCGTATTACATGAAGCCTGTTCAACTTATGCCTTGGCAGTTGGCATGGTGGGAAGCACTGTACAGTTTCCGTATGAGTGATACAAATCTGAGACGGTTTATTGAAGGATTGCTAGAAGTTGCACGTAAGAACGGAAAATCCACTATGTTTGCTGCTGATGGTAATACGGACCTGTTTGTTGGTGATGGCGGTACGGATATTTGTTGTGCTTCGAATGATGATCGTCAGGCTAAACTGATCTGGAAAGAGATCGGTGGAATGAGACAGAGACTTGATCCGAAGAAAGCTATCACCGGACAGAACCTTACTGAAATCGTAAATAGACAGAGAAATATAACGATCTTCCGTTTGAGTTCTAAAACTCAGAATAAAGATGGTTTCAATATTACAAAAACATATCTTGACGAATCCCACGATATTTCGGAAGAGAACGGTCAGTCGGAGATTGCTGAAGCGTGTTGGCGTGGTATGTCATCTAAGGAAGAGCCGTTATTTCTCAACTGTACTACTCAGGGATTTAATCGTGACTGTTATCTCGATCATAAGATTTCATACGCTAAGTCAGTAATTCGTGGAGAGATTTATGATCCACGGTTTTTGCCGTTCCTGTTTGAGCAGGACAATGAGCAGGAGATTTGGCAGGATGAATCATCGTGGGAGAAATCTAATCCTTCGATCCGGTATGGAGTTAAGAAGATCGCTAAGCTGAAACGAGATGTTGAAACGGCTAAGTTTGACAAGGCTACTAGAATCCATTTGCTCACTAAGGATTTTAATATTCCTCAGTCAAATGCCCAGAGTTGGCTTATGCTTGAGGATTATGATTATCCGCAGGAAGTGTTTGATCTTGAGGATTTCCGTGGTGCATTGATCCTTGGCGCAGTGGACTTGTCTGCTACAACCGACTTGTCTTGTTCTAAGATTCTTCTTATGAAGCCAAATGACAAACATAAGTATATTCATACCCATTACTGGATTCCGGAAAGTAAGTTAGAGGACAGTGATGATAAGGAAGCCGGAGCAAAATATGTGGAATGGGCTAAAAAAGGCTTATTGACAATTCACGAAGGAAATGAAATAGATATTTCCAAAATCGGGGATTGGTATTATAATCTATATAGGGACTATGGGTTGCGTCCATATAAGATCGGTTTTGACCAACGATACGCAAAGACTTTTATAGATCGATGCGATGATTATGGATTTGACACCGAGATGCTTGCTCAGGGTCGGGCATTGTCAAATGCAATGAAGTTGGTCGAAGCCGATCTAAAGACCCGTCTGATAAATTATCAGATGAACGATATGGATAAGTGGTGTTTGTGTAACTGCTGCTGTGAAGTTGATAATGTGGCGAACATTCAGCCAGTTAAGGGTAAGGGGCAGAAGAGCAGACGAATTGATGGAGCTGTGACACTCATAATGTTGTATGAGATGTTTAGAAGATATAGGACTGATTTTATGAATCAACTGAGTTGAGGTGATGAAGTGGGCATTTTACATGATTTTATAAATAAGTTCCGGTTTGGGTATAAGGACAAGAAATTTGCTGCTATGCTCAATGGTATGACACCTATATATTCTCAGTTTGGTCAGGACATTTACGCTTCTGACGTAGTTCAACAGGCTATTTCCTGTATTGTTACTGAGATGAAGAAGCTCACACTTCTTCATGTTAAGAAGGAAGCACTTGATGTTATGCCTGTGCCGAACTCTGATCTGTCTAAACTTTTGAAGAATCCTAATAACCTTATGACAATGAGTGACTTCATTGAGAAGATTACTTGGCAGTTGTATCTCAATTATAACTCATTTATTATTCCTACTTATATTAAGGTGCAGTTGGGAGAAGGTCGTACTAAGAAGAAATACACTGGTCTATATCCTATTCAACCGTCTAATGTGAGTTTTATTCAGGATGCCAAAGACGAGTTATATGTTAATTTCCAGTTCATGAACGGCTATGAGACAACACTGAGATACAGTGATGTTATTCATATCCGTTATCGTTATTCTATTTCCGAGTTCATGGGTGGTAATGAGTTTGGTCAACCGGATAATAAGGCACTGATTAAGACGCTTGGATTGAATGAAACTCTTCTGAATGGTGTGGCTAAGGCTTTGAATTCTTCGTTCTCGATCAACGGAGTTATTAAATATAATTCCATTATGGACGATGGTAAGATGGATGCAGCTATTGCCGCTCTTGAAAAACATCTTGAAAATAATGAGAGTGGATTCCTCCCGTTGGATATGAAGGGTGAGTTTATCCCACTTCAGAAAAATGCGAAACTGGTAGATAAGGATACATTGAAGTTTATCGATGAGAAAATCCTTAGAACGTTTGGCGTTTCTCTTGCTATTCTTACTGGTGACTATACGAAGGACCAGTATGAAGCATTTTATAATAAATGTATTACACCTCTTACTGTTTCCTATTCTCAGGCATTCAGTAAGACTTTGTTCACTAAGAGTGAGACTGGTCATGGAAATGAGATCAAGTTGTATCCTCAAGAATTAGCTTTCATGGATAACTCGCAAAAACTTACATTATTTGATATACTAGTAGATAGTGGAAGCTGTTATAAGAACGAGCTTAGAAGTGCGTTTGGTCTTTACCCGTTGCCTGAGTTGGTTGGTCAGTTAGCTATGTCGTCTAACAAACTCAATGCTGAGAAGGGTGAAGATAAAGATAAGTATACGGATGATCTGGGTCAGGGTACTGATTCCGGTGATTCCGGTTCATCTAATGATGGAGGTGGAAGTGATGAAGAATGATTTGGTAAGCAGAAGTTATTTCTGTGAGGTTCGTACTGCTGAAGATGAGAAGCATGGTAATATCATAGTCGGTAGACCTATCGTGTACAGTTCGAGAACTGATATTGGTGGAGCGTTTGAAGAAGTCATCGAACCGGGTGCTTTGAAAAATACTAATCTTACTGATGTCCGGTTCTTGGTTAATCATGACATTTCTAAGATTCCGCTTGCCAGAAGCAGAAAGAATACTGAGAACTCTACTATGCAGTTGATGCCTAATGACGAGGGTCTGGATATTAGAGTTGATCTTGATGTTGAGAATAACACTGAAGCAAGAAACTTGTACTCTGCGATCAATCGTGGTGATATTTCCGGTATGAGTTTCATGTTTGGTATTGATGACGAGGAATGGGAGAATCTTGAATCTGATTATCCTACTCGTCATATTAAATCGATTTCGACTGTTGTGGAAGTTAGTGCCGTGACATTCCCCGCCTACGAAGCTACTTCCATTTCAGTTCGAGATAAAAGTGCGTTGGAGAATGCACGACAAGCGGTGGAGACTGCTAGAATGAAATCGGTGGAGACTGATGTAAAAAACGAGATTGAGTTGTTAAAACTCAAAAACAAAAATTTAGGAGGATTTTGATTTATGAAGATCAAAGAAAAACTGGAATCCAGAAAGGCTGCCCTTGAAGCTAAGCGTGATGCACTGCTCAAGCGGTCTGAGGAATCTCAGGATGTAAACGAACTGAGATCGATCAACAGTCAGCTTAGTGACATTGCCAGTGAACTCCATGAAACTGCCGATATGATTTCTGAGCTTGCTCAGGGTGAAGATCGTGGTGATGAGGGTTCTGATGACAACGCACAGGCTGATGAGAACCGTTCTTTCAACCCGGTTGCTACTTATAGCGTACCGAAGGTTGCTTCCCGTTCCAAGGAAGATATGTTCTCTTCTATGGAATACCGTACCGCTTTTAAGGCATACGTTCAGACTGGTGCGCCGATCCCGGCACAGTTCAAGCGTGATGCTGATGGCATTGGTCCGGTAAACACAACTGATTTGGGTGCTATCATCCCGACAACTATTATCAATGAGTTCATTAAGGACGTTGATAAGGTTTATGGTCAGATTTACGCTAAGGTTCGTAAGCTGAACGTTCGTGGTGGTGTTAAGTTCCCGATCTCTGACCTCAAGGCTACATTTAAGTGGATTAACGAGACCACTGTTTCTCCGAGACAGGATGCAGGTGAAATCAACCAGTACGTTGAGTTCTCTTACAACATCGGTGAGATTCGTGTTTCTCAGACACTCCTTTCTTCTATTGTTGCACTTGATCTGTTTGAGAGCGAAGTTGTTCGTGTCATGGTTGAGGCTTATGTTAAGGCTATGGATTACGGCATTATTCATGGTAGCGGAAACGGTCAGATGCTCGGCTTCCTGAACGATCCGAGAGTTATCGCTAAGAATCAGGTTATCACAATGACCGCTTCTGAGATCGCTGACTGGAAGAACTGGAAAAAGAAGCTCTTCGCTAATCTGCCTCTTGGCAAGAGAAGTGGCGAGTTTATCTTCCCTTTATCTACTGTTGAATCTTACCTGCTTACCATGTCTGATAACAACAATAACCCGATCTTCCGTGAGGCAACTGGTCTGGCTATTAACGATCTGGATACCACAACTAGCGGTCGTTTCTTCGGTCGTGAAGTAACACTGGTTGAGCCGGATATTATCGCTGACTTCGATACTGCTAATCAGGGTGACGTTATTGGTGTATTCTGGACACCGAGTGACTACGCAGTTAATACCAACATGGCATTCGGTATGAAGCGTTATTACGACGAAGAGAAGAATGAGTGGGTAAACAAGGCACTCACGATTGTTGACGGTAAGATGCTTGATGTGAATGGACTGTGGCTGATTAAGAAGGGTTAATAGGGTGCTTGTCGTGGATACAAATGTACAAGCTCTTAAAAACCTGTACGTAGCGTATGGTGGTCAACTTGATGATGTTGAAGAACTCGCTACATCCGCAGACGTAATCAATGCTATTGCTGATCTTATTTCTTCTCAGAAGAAAGAAGCAGAAAAATCGGAAGAAATTCCGGTTGCATAAATTAACAGGAGGAAACGACAATGATTAACGAAAACAGAATTGTTCCGGTAACGGCTACTGATCTGCTTACACTGTATGGTGTGATGTTCGCACTTGCAGGTACGTCTATCGCTAAAGTTGATGCCGTAGATTCCCTTGGTGATTTTGAAATCACTTCCGGTTCTGGCAATCTTCTTGCGAGTGAGCCTGTAAAGTCTTGCGATTTTGGTGAAGATGTATCCGCTGCTGTCCTGTATTTCATTCCGACATACGACTATGTTGGTTTTTCGATTGCAGGTGTTGCGGCTGAAACGGCTGATGTAGTTCGTGATGGTAAAACACTGTACAGTGCTACACTGGCTACTGGTGCTATTACAGTTGCGAAGGTGGGATTCTAATATGAAACTCACCATTAAGAAGGTTTTCAAGGATAAATATACTGGTGAAGCCTACAAGGTTGGTCAGGTTATTGCGGTGACGGAGAAAAGAGGTAAAGAACTTCTTTCCGATACTCGTGAACTGGTGGAACTTGTTGAGGAAGAACCGATTAAGAAGTCTACGAAAGCTAAGTCAAAGAAGTAAGGAGATGAGATCATGGCATTGCTTGATGATGTAAAAACCGCATTGGGAATCACTGGTGACTATCAGGATGGCACACTTCAGTTGTATATCAATGAAGTAAAGCAGTTCATGATTGACGGTGGTGTTTCTTCAAGAGTGGTAAACTCCAGTGTAGCTACTGGAATCATTATCCGTGGAGTTGCCGATCTGTGGAATTACGGAGCAGGTAGTGCCGATCTCTCACCATACTTTGTTTCAAGAGTGGTTCAGCTTGCTTACAAGAAGGACAGCGAGGTGTAAACTATGCCGAGGTATAGAACATACCACAACAATCTGAATTACAATAGTAACGACAAAACGAGTTTCAGATTGACGATCGATAATCCGATTCCGTTACTGGTCCTCGTTCCTACGTATAAGAAATATCAAGGTGTTACTAATGTGACATATCCTTCGATCGAAGATGCGATCAAGGAAGAAGATGCCTTCGGAAAACCGAAGTACATTTTCTATGGTAGTTTCAAAACGTATGGTGGTACTGAAACGTATTCAGACGATTTGTGGGTAATCAAAGACACGGCTACTGTTGAAACTTGGTATAGACCAGACATCAAGAGTGATTGTAGAATTGTGGTCCTTTCCAATAATGCAGTCTATGATGTAATCAATCAACCTGAGAATATTGGGATGAGAAATCAGTTCCTAAAGTTCAAGGTGATGAGACTTAAAGGTGGTGCTTGACGTGGCAATTAAAAAGCGATTTGAGCTTGTTATCGATGGTGTTGACATTTTGTTGGATAGAGCAAAAGAATTGAATGCTGATGTCGAAACGATTGCTGAAGATTGCTTAAAAGCTAGTCATGATATAATTACACCAAAAGCAGAAATAGCTGCTAAAAAACAGAATTTACCGAGACGTGGCAGATATTATACTGGAAAAACGTTGCGATCTGTTAAAAAAGATAAGACTGTTGAATGGAATAGATATATTGCAAAAGAGGATGTTGGTTATAGTATCCGTAATGGCGGTTTGGCATGGGTTTTTATGTTATGGGGAACACCTAGATACATGAAGAACAAGAAAATGTATGCTGCTTTTTATGGTGCTAAAACAAAACGAGAAGTTAGTGAAGCTCAGAAAAAAGTTTTCTTTCGTGAATTTAGAAAGGCGATGGGATTATGAAGGATTTACTCGTTACACTTTTGGAATCATTTGGTTATCCTGTATTTTTACAGGGTACTCTTCATGAGAGTGAACCGTATCCGGATAGTTTCTTTACTTACTTCAATAATGATTCTAATGATTGGAATCATTACGACAACAATCCTACTGGATACATTTGGGACTTTGATGTAAACTTTTACTCGAATGATGCCGAGTTGGTAGAAACAAAAATTGAGGAAGCAAGAGTGCTTTTGAAACAGAATGGGTTTATCATTAGTGGCAAAGGACACGATGTTATGAGTGATGAACCAACACACACAGGGCGTGGATTTGATGCCCAAAAAATTGAACGTTAGGAGGACAAAAATTATGCCGAGTTCTGCATTACAGGAAATCGTAGAATACAGAGGCGTGGAAGGTCTGGTCGCTGCTGAAGTTCTCGTTGATGATAACGAGATTGGCGAAGGTCATGGTTATGTGACTGGTGACGTATTCGCTATTGCAGGTGTTGCTGAAATTTCTCGTACAACAGAGAGTTCTAATGAGGCACACTATTATGACAATATGCCTGCTGTTGTAATTACTTCGACTGGTTCGGATGAAGTTACAATTACTGCTTCTGCTATTCCGCTTGATGTACTGGCTGAGATTACTGGTCAGGTTTATGATTCTGATCTTGGTGCTATGATCGAAGGACCGAGAAAGAATAAGTATTTCGCTCTTGGTTATAAGACAAAGAAAACCAATGGTGATGAGATTTACGTTTGGAGATATAAGGGTTCATTTAATATCCCGGATACAACAAATGCTACTGAGAATGATGGTACAGATGCAAATGGTCAGGAGATCACCTTTACTGGTATTTCCACAACACACAAGTTCACTAAGAACGAGAACAAGGGTGCTAAGGCACTTAATGTTGATGTTTCTAAGGACCTTGCAAATGTGGAATCTTTCTTCTCTACTGTTACCACTCCGGATCAGTTGCAGCCTAAGACACCAGTTGTGACTACTTACACACTGCATATCACTGAGGCTGCTGAAACAACAGTTACCGTTATTCGTGGTGCTGATGAAGAGCTTGCCGATGGTGCTACGCTGAATCCTGATGACGTGCTTACCATTTCTTGTGTTGGTGGTACGCTGACGGTTAATGGTATCACATTTACATCTGGTAATACTCAGACAGTTGCTAGTGACATTAACGTAGTATCTACTGCTACTGGCTGATGAGTAAAGGTTAAAAGACATTCGAGTGGGGACAGTCCTTTGGATTTTTGAATCGGCTTTACAGTTCCTTTCACGATTCAAATTACCCACTATTTATTTACGAAAGGATTGCTATTATGAAACTTAATATTTACGAAAAGAAAAGAGTAGTAAAGACGTATGAGGCAGATGAGTATGATCTGCTTTGGGGTGTCGTAGAGGATGTGGCTGATGCCATTAAGCTAGATGAGTTGAAAACCGGAAGTAATGAGGAAATTATGAAACTGGCTTTCAATCTTGTTGTTACTGGGAAAGATACTGTTAATGGTCTTTTGAAAGATGTGTTTGATGGTTTGACCGATGATGAACTTAGAAATGTTCATGTTGCTGATATTGTATCTGTTTTAGTGGATGTAGTTAAGTTCACGATCAAACAACTTAATTTAGGAATTGACCGAAAAAACTGAGTGAGGGAGAAAGTACCCTCTCCCTTTACGAAGAATTTTTTGAATTAGAGTTGAATTTGTCAGAGAGCTTTCCTTGCTTATCTCCATTTTCTATAAGACGAGAGAAAGCTAGGGAAGTTTTCTTGCTAATGAGACGTATGAGGGTGCATAATAATACTAAGAAGAAAAACAAAGGTAAGCGAATTATTCGTAGACCTGCTTCGGATAACTGGTTCTAGTATGAGGTGAATTATGGCAGATCATAAAGGTCAAGATATTACTGCTTATTTGAAATTAGATATTAGTGATTTCAAAAAGAATGTAAGTGCGTATCGTGATGAAATTAAAAAAATCAATTCCGAAGCTAATGAAGTTATCGGAACTGGTAAGAATTGGGAACGTAATTCTGAAAATATTGCCAAAAAAATAAATCAACTCAAAGAGCTAATTAAGACTACTCTTAATATGATGGATGAGTATGGAAAAGAAATTGATGAATGTACTCGTTGTTATGTTAAGAATGAGGAAGAAGCACTTGATCTCAAAAAGCAAATGGAAGATTTGCGAGAACAAGGTGTAAAAAAGACTGATGCTGAATATGTTAAATTGGCAGATCAGTTAAGTCTTTGTGAATCAAGAATGTTTGATTCTCGTAAAGAACTGAATAAGGCACAAGTTAGTTATAATAACTGCAAAGGTGATGTGGTTACTTATACTAAGGAAATTGGTAATTATGACAAACAACTTCAAGAAGTAATAAAAGAAGAAGAAAGACAAGCTAGTACACTTGGTCAGTTAGAGCAGAAGATTAACGATCAAGAATCCGAGCTGAAGGATTTGAAAGAAGAGTATCAGAATACCGTATTGGAACAAGGTAAAACGTCTGATGCGGCAAAGACTTTAGCAGGTAAGATTGACGATCTTTCTGGTGAACTTAAAGAAAATAAGGATAAACTTAATGATGCCAAGAATGCGTCTGATAAGTTTGACCAGTCTTTGCAGGATGTGGATAGTGCTGCTGAGACTGCACAGAGTGGGTTTACCGTTCTTAAAGGCGTAATCGCTAATCTGGTGACTGAGGGTATCAATAAAGCTATTCAGGGTTTGAAGGACCTTACTTCTGAAGCGATCACTTTTGAATCTTCGTTTGCAGATGTTCGTAAGGTTTTGGGTGATGCTACTGATGAGGAACTTAAAGACCTTGAAAATGGGATTCGTGAATTGGCTAAGATCAGACCGGAAACGGCATCTGATATTGCTCAGATCGCATCTACTGCTGCTCAGCTTGGTGTTCGTGGTACGGATAATATTATTGCGTTTACGGATACAGTTGTAAAACTTGGCGATGCTACTAACCTTGTTGGTACTGAAGGTGCTGAGACACTGGCTAAGTTCATGAATATCAGTGGTACTGCTTCTGAGGATGTTGATCGTCTCGGTGCTACGATAGTTAATCTTGGTAATAACTTTGCTACGACTGAGGATGACATTGCTCGAATGGCTTTACGTCTTGCAGGTGCAGGTAAACAGGTTGGTGCTACTGAACCGGAAATCTTGGGTATTGCTGCTGCTCTGTCATCTGTTGGTATTGAAGCTGAGGCAGGTGGTTCTGCTTTCTCTAAGCTCATGATTAACATGTCGAATGCTAGTGCTATTGGTGAAAAAGCGAATGAAGTAATCGATTCTACCGGAATGTCGCTTCGTGATTTGCAGATGTTAGCCGATCAGGATAGTCAGGGATTCAAAGCATTGGCTAACGATCTTGGCTATACATCCGATGAGTTTCAGGATTTTATTGATGCTTCCGCTACTTTGGAGCAATTCTCTAAGGTTACTGGAATGACTGCTGATGAATTTAATAAGGCTTATCGTGAAGATGCGGTTGGAACAATCGAGACATTCTTGAGCGCACTTAATTCTATGAGTGGTACGGATGCACTTGAGACCTTGAATGAGATGGGCATTAAGGAGATCAGACTTCGTGATGCTATTCTTCGTGCGTCTGGTGGTGTAGATCAGTTTGATAAAGCATTGAAAACAGCTAATCAGGGTTGGGAAGAAAACATCGCTCTGGATAACGAAGCCAATCAGAGATACCAGACAACGGAATCTCGAATGAAGATGGTTAAGAACGAGTTTATTGATATGGGTATTTCTCTTAAAGAGAAATTTCAACCTGCTATTGATGCCGCTCTTGAGGCATTAAGTTGGATTGCGGATCATGGTGAAACTATTGTTGGCATATTACTTGCTATTGTTGCGGCATTTGTAGGTTTCAAAGTTGCTACTACAATCATGACACTAGTTAGTGCGTTTTCGGCATTGTTCTCTTTAATTCAGATGGGTGTTCCGTTGATGCAAGCGTTAAATATGACTATGGCTGCGAATCCGATTGGGATTATAATTGGATTGATTGCTGCTTTGGTTGCTGCTTTCATTTATTTCTGGAATACATCTGAAGAATTCCGCCAGTTCTGGATTGATCTGTGGGAGAATATTAAGTCTGCGGCTTCGGATGCATGGGAAGCAATTAGTGGTTTCTTTAAGGATGCATGGGCAAAAATTAAAGCGGTTGCGATCACTGTTGCGACTTGGTTTAATGAGAATGTTATTGAACCGTTGAAAGAATTTTTCTCTCCGTTGATCGATTTCTTTACAACACTCTTCAATAATATTAAGGGTTTTGCTGAAGGTTGTTGGCTTTTAATTAAGACAACTTGGAGTGCGGCTAGTACGTGGTTTAATGACAATGTTATTTCTCCAGTACGTGAGAAATTCGCAAAGGTCTGGTCTAAAGTTTCTTCATTGGCGAGTGATGCGTGGGATGCGATCAAGAAAGTATTTAGTCCTGTTGCAGATTGGTTTAAGGATAAATTTTCAAAAGCATGGGAGAATGTTAAAAAAGTTTTCTCTGCCGGAGGAAAGGTGTTCGATGGAATTAAAGACGGAATTTTAGAGGGACTGAAGAGTATCATTAACGCTCTGATTCGTGGAATCAATAAAGTCATCGAGATTCCGTTTAAGGGAATCAATAAAGCAATTAAGACAATCAAGAACATTGAAATCTTAGGTGTTAAGCCGTTTGAAGATAAACTCAGTGAATTTGATATTCCGCAAATCCCGGAACTTCGTAAAGGTGGTATACTGAAGAAGGGTCAGGTTGGTTTACTCGAAGGTGATGGAGCTGAGGCAGTTGTTCCGCTCGATCAGAACAAGGCTTGGATTCGTGAGGTTGGTAAGGACATGAAGAAAGAGCTTGGTATTACTAAGTACAATAATGTTTCTAACCAGAGTAAATCCAGTGTGAATAACTTCACACAGAATATTTATGCACCTAAACAGCCAAGTAGGATTGAGCTGTACAGGCAGACACGGAATCTGTTGAACTTTAGCAAAGGAGAGGCTTGATTATGTATGTTGCTAAGATAGAAAACAAACGAGGTAATATCTTGACACTTACCCAGAATGAAACTGCGTACCAGATCGTCCGTATAGACGGTCTTAACCCTCCCAATGCACAAATCAACACGTTGACTATGGCAAGCATCGACGGAGCTAGGTTCAACAGTTCCAAACTTTTAACAAGGGAAATCGTACTCACCATTCAGTTGAATGGTGGTGGTACGATTGTTGAAGAAAATCGTCAGAAATTGTACCGCTATTTCCCTACGAAAGAGTGGTGCAAGTTCTATTATAAGAATAATCATCGTGATGTGTTTATTGAGGCTTATGTTGAGAGTGTAGAAGTTTCTCCTTTTGATAATGCTCAGCAGATGCAGGTGGCTATTCTTTGTTGTGAACCGTATTTCAAAGGAATCGAGATGATCGTGGACGATATTTCGAAACGAATCCCGTGTTTTGAGTTTCCATTCGCTTTTGGTTCTAATGGTGCAACAAATCCCGGTGTTATTTCTGATCTGAGTACAGATGATGCTATTCCGTTCTCTGAGATTCAGGTAGACCGTGTTACACATGTCTATAATGATTCTGAGAGCGAGTGTGGAATGATTATCGATACGTACATTTTGCATCCGATCACTAAGCTCAATATTCAAAACACTGAGACTGGTGAGTTCTTGGAACTGGATTATGAGTTTTTAGAGGGTGATGAAGTAATAATCAATACGAATCTTGGTCAGAAATCCATAACTCTTATCAGAAATGGTATATCTAGTAACTTATTTATTGCACTTGTGAAGGGTTCTACATTCTTCCAACTGGCTTTAGGTGACAACTTCTTTGGTTTTACACTTAATGAAGGTGCAGATGATGGCTATGTGAGCATTCTATTTAAGCATTATACTGTTTATAGAGGTGTCTGATATGATGGCAGATGTTTATGTGCTGAATAAAAACCTTAGACCCATTGGTATTGCCGATGGGTATAAGTCTTTGATCTGGTCAAATCGGTATAATGAGCTTGGTGACTGTGAAATTTATACTCAAGCTACTACTGAGAACTTTGAGATGTTCGCTATTGGTAATTATTTGTACCGTTTAGACGATGATATGGTGTGCCAGATCAAGCGCATCGAATTGGATACCAGTGTTGAGGAAGGAAATTATATTATTGTTACCGGATACGATGCGAAAGCACTGCTTGAGCAGCGTATTATTTGGGGAACGATGACTTGTAACGGCAACGTTGAGGATTTTGTACGCAGTATGATTCTTGAATCCATTATCAATGCTGATGCCAGACGTAAGATGACAAAACCTGATGGAACTGATCTGTTTGTTCTTGGTGATAAAGCCAATTTCACTGAGGATAATATGGAGCAAGTCAGCTATGCGAATGTTGGTGAGAAGATTCGTGAGATTTGTAAGCAGTATCAATGGGGTTATCGTGTCGGATTGAATGAAGGTCAGTTGGTTTTCAACTTATACAAGGGTGAAGATAAGAGCGACTGGGTTGTGTTCTCTCCGGATTATGAGAATCTTGCTACTACTAAGTATGTTACCGATAATACCAACATGGGAAATGTTGCATTGGTAGCAGGTGAAGGTGAAGGCTCTGAACGAGTGAAAGAAACTATCGGTACGTCTAGGAATCTCGATCGATATGAAATCTATGTCGATGCCAGAGACCTTTCTAAGCGCATAAACTATGATACACTAGTCAATAGTTATCCCGGTGGTTCTATTGTTCAGGTTGGAGATGACTATTTTTACCAGATGGCTAGTTTCGATATTCAGATTTTCAATAATCAGCAGTTGGTTGATCTCGAAACAGCGTATCCAGACGGACAAGTAATTGATGATAAGTGGTATCGAGTGTATAATATAAACATAGCGAGTGTGCCATTTGACGATCCTAGTAGCAATAATGATTGTATCCTTGCTGATGTGATTTATCAGACATATTTGTTAAGTAGAGGATACGACAAACTGTCTGGATATGGTACATCGGTTACATTTGAAGGTGTTGTAGAACCATATATCACTTTCGAATATAAGAAGGATTATTTCTTGGGTGATGTTGTTACTGTAAGGAATGAATATGGCATCACACTTGAAGCAAGAATTACCGAGATCGTCGAAGTGAATGACGATAACGGATATAGTATTGAACCGAAGTTTGAATACATCGAAGTTAGTCAGGAGGATTAAGTATGGCAGATCAGACGTTTGCGGTTAATTGTGGTTTTTTTGATTCTGTTGATAAGGACCGACTTTATTCAGCCGATGAGATGAATAGACCTTACAAACGTGTCATTACTAATGGTGTGTTTGCTACTCAGGTAGGAACTCCAAGTAATGATTTGCAGGTAATGGCTCAGGGAAATAGTATGAATATTATTGTTTCCCCCGGTGAAGGATTGTTTGGTGATAAGTGGTTTCAGAATCCTACGGCTCTTGCCATTACTGTACCGGATAATACAAACATCGTTGCTCGAATCGATAGTGTAATTGCTCAGGTGGATAAGAGACAGATCGGTCGTGTCGGTAATATCGTTTATAGAACAGGAAGTCCGGCATCGACACCGACACCTCCGTCTATAAATCAGATAAGTAGTGTTATTGAATATCGTATTGCCAACATCCGAGTTGGTGCAGGTGCAGTTGTAATCAATCAGGCAAATATTACGGATTGTCGTGGTTCGTCTGAGTGTCCGTGGATTACAAGTCTGATTAAGCAGGTTGATACCAGTACATTATTTAATCAGTATCAGGAAGCGTTTGAGTTCTTCTATGATGAAACCACATCTGACTTCGAATCTTGGTCCGCTGAGAAGAAAGCTGAGTTTGAACAGTGGCTTGAAACTCTTACCGAGCAGTTGAGTGTTGCTACGAATGTAATTATTTTAGATCATACATATATCAGCACTGGTCATATTACGACAGTTCCGATCGGTATCCCGTCTTATGATAAAGAGACGGATGCACTTATGGTGTTTGCCAACGGTCTGAAGATGACTGAAGGTGAGAACTATACGATCGATGCCAATAGTGAGAATATTGTTCTTAAAGCTGAACTTCTTGCAGGTCAGATCGTGAACTTCTTTGTTCTCAAGTCTGTTATGGCTGCTGATATTCAGACCACCGCTACTATGATTCAGGAACTTAACGATGAGGTTGCTGATCTGAAAGAAGTAACTGATATGGTCATGAGTGTTTCGTATGTTGGTACAGGAACATGTGACAATATTAAACTCACAGAGATGGTTCAGGATTTCTTGAGTGGTGGAAACGATTATAAGAAACTGGAGATTACTGTTCATGGTACATTCTCAGTAACGAATAGTTATGAAAGTGTGAGTGGTACATCGTATTTCTTCAACTTTGCTAATTCTTCTTCCACTAGACGTGTTTGCGTTGACTTTGCTGATTGTGATCGAATCGTAATCGATAATACAAACTTTACCAACTCTGTATGCATTAAGGCATACGATACTACGATCAAGAATATGCAGGTTGTTATGAATAACTGTACTGATTCTGTTATGATCGAAGGTACGGTTACTTGTGAGGACTGCGAGTTTTGGATGAATGAAATTTCAGCCGGAGCAGGAAGCCTTGTTGGTGCGTATGAAGGAACGTTCATTAGAACATCAATCACACTTATGGCGTACAGTGGTTCTGCTTACGGTGTGAGTGGTAATGGTGGATTACTGAAATTGGATGGTTGCACCATTGTAGCAATGAATGCAGAAGTTTCTCAGGTGGAATCTGTTGCAGTTCAGGTTCAAGGTGGTGAATCCGATAACGTTCTTATAATGAATGCTTGTTCATTGCCACTTCGATCCATAACGGATTATCAACAGACTGATGTGGTCAAAGTCAATGACGGATTCTATTGCTTAACCGGAAATATGCTTGGTAAAGCAGGTACATTCTACTCTACTGGAGATGGAAAAACTGAAGTCGGTACTATGATCGTAAGTAAATAAGAAATGCCCCTAAGATTTCTTAGGGGTATTTTTATACTACTACAGTGTTTACATTATAAATTTCCACTTTACAAGATTATAAATTCGATATATAATATCCATATACAAATCGAAAGGAGGTTGGTGTATGGGTGTTATTAAACTCATTAAGAAGTGCATGATCGATAATGGTCGAGATGATTTTACGAATTATCTGGCTGAAATTCTGGGCGTTACAAAACAGTGGGCTAGTGCAAAACTTAACAACAAAAGTGAGTTCACTATGTCAGAACTTCAGAAGATCGTTACCGAACTGAACATCGATGCGGAAGAATTGAAAGCAGCTATTGCGGAGAATTAAAATGGAACTGTATGAACATCAACGTGAAGCCTTGGAAAAAACCAAAGGCATGAACCATGTTGCATATTATTACGACATGGGTCTCGGCAAGACTTACATTGGGTCAGAGAAGATGAAAGAACTTGGCTCAAGTGTCAATCTCATTGTATGCCAAAAATCCAAACTACAAGACTGGTACGATCACTGTGAAGAATATTACGGTGATTATTATCACGTGTTCACTTTGACTAGTGCATCGGCTATGGATGTATTTTTCTGGGAATTAAATGCAGGAACTCCATGTATTGGAATCATTAACTATGATCTGGTTTGGAGACGAAAGGAACTTCTCAAACTACAGAACTTTACACTTGTATTAGATGAATCTTCACTCATTCAGAATGAAACGGCTAAACGTTCTTCGTTTATTTTGAAGATGAATCCTGTGAATGTAATCCTGTTATCCGGTACTCCTACTGGTGGTAAGTACGAGTTGTTATGGTCTCAGATGCATCTGCTTGGTTGGAATATCAGCAAAGAACTTTATTGGAAACAGTATGTGGATATTGAATATGTCGATTGTCCCGGTTCTCCTACTGGAGTTCGTGCTGATGTTGTTGGGTACAAGAACGTTGATCGGCTCAAGCGTAAAATGCGAGAACACGGATGTTTGTTCAAAAAGACAGAAGAAGTAATCGATCTTCCAGAACAGACTTTCCAGAAAATCTATGTGCCTATTTCTTCTGAGTATAAGAAGTTCAGGAAGGACAAAGTGCTTGTGATCGATGGAAAAGAACTTGTTGGTGATAATGTTCTTACCGATAGACTTTATTGTAGAGAACTATGTGGTCAGTACAATGACGAAAAGTTAAATGCATTTCGTGATTTAGTTGAAAGTACAAATGATCGGCTCGTTGTATTTTACAATTTCACAGATGAGTATGAGCAGATGTCTAAACTAACAGACGAACTCGGTAGACCTAAAAGTACCATAAATGGTACAGTTAAAGATTTAGAATCGTATGAGAAGTATGATGATTCTATAACCTATGTACAATACCAATCCGGTGCTATGGGTCTGAATTTGCAGAAAGCCAACAAGGTTATTTACTATTCGCCAACTGAATCCAGTATGCTTTATGAGCAGTCAAAGAAACGAATTCATCGAATGGGTCAGAATAAACCTTGCTTCTATTACCAACTGGTATGTAAGAGTAGCATCGAGGAATGGATTTACATTGCTTTGGCTGAGTACAAAGATTATACAGATGATCTGTTTATACAAGATTCACAATACTACGTTAAATGATTTGTTTACTTTGACAATAGACTATATTGCTTAGTCGTGTTATAGTAGTTACTGAAAGGAGACAATATGGCAGAAGAGAAGAATTTTGAAAACAAGATCAAGGCATGGTTGAAGGACCACAAATGTTACTATGTGAAGTATTGGGGTGGTGGAGAATTTACCAAAGCAGGTGTACCGGATATACTGGCGTGTGTTAGTGGAACGTTTGTCGGTATAGAGGTTAAGGCTAGTAATGGTAAACCGAGTGAACTTCAGCTACATAACATTCGGAAGATTCGTGAAGCAGGTGGATATGCTTGGGTGGTTTACCCTAGTGGTTGGGAGATGCTAGAGAAATTTCTTCTAAACATACTTCATGGTGTAATTATTCCAATATATGTCATGGACGTTGAGAGAAAGGAGATATTAAAATGACATTGTTTGAGATTGACCAGACACTTAGAAGCGCATTGGATTCGTTTGAGATTGACGAAGAGACTGGTGAGGTCGTTGGTGGGTTTGATCCAGAATACATTAAAAGTCTCACGCTTGCAAGAGATCAGAAGATCGAAGGTATTGCGCTCTATATTAAGGAGTTACGATCCGAATCCGATGCACTAAAGGCTGAGTACAAGAAGTTAAAAGCTCGATCTGATTCGGCTACTAAGAAAGCTGAGCATCTGAAAAATTACCTCGACTACATGTTGGGTGTAATGGATATGAAGGGTTTTGCTACGAGTAGGTGCTTACTCAAATATCGTAAATCGACTTCGGTTGAAGTGGATGAGAATGTGCTTCCTAAAGAGTATATGCGAATCAAGTATGAACCGGATAAGGTTAGCATCCGTGATGCACTCAAAGCAGGTAAAGTGATCGAAGGTGCTAAGATTGTTGAGAAACAGAATTTGCAGATTGAGTGAGGTGATGATATGACTGCAATTTATATTACGTTGATTATCTGTTCAACGGTTGCTCTTATCTCAGTAATGAGTACAATCAATAAGGTAATCGAACGTAAGCAGATCATGAAGGACTTGGATAAATTCACCAAGGCTTTTGATGATAAGTACAGTAAGAAATCTCGTATTGACTGGGATAAGTACGAGAAGAAAGAGAAAAAGGAAGATGATCTTCCTAAGTTTGGAGGCTTTTGATGGGTGTTTTAGTTTATATTCTTGGTAAATCCGGAACTGGAAAGAGTTATTCTATGCGTAACTTCCCAAAGGACAAGTTTGCACTGGTTAATGTTCAGGGTAAAGTTCTCCCGTTTAAGGGTTCTGTAAAAGTGATTCATAGAGATACCGATGACAGTACCGAGATTGTTGAAGCAATTAAAGATTTTGCGAAGATCGTACCATCTATTGTGATCGATGACTATCAGTACACTATGGCTAATGAGTTCATGAGACGATCCTATGAACGTGGATATGATAAGTTCACTGAGATCGGTAGACATGCTTGGGATATTGCCAATACGGTACGTAGTCTCCCAGATGAAGTTATCGTGTACATCATGTGCCATCTCGATCGGGATGAAGATGGGTATGAGAGAATTAAGACGATCGGTAAACTTCTTGATGAGAAGATTTGTCTTGAAGGCATGAGTACAATCGTACTCAAGACTAATGTATCGGATGGTGTTTATACATTCCTTACTCAGAATAGTGGTAAGGATACAGTTAAGTCTCCTGCCGGAATGTTCCCATCACTGGCAATCGATAACGATCTGTACTATGTGGACCAGAAGATTCGTAATTATTACGAACTTGGAGACCATGTAAGTGATGAAGAGATTGCCAAGATGGACGAAGAGGTTAAAACTGAAGTTGTAATTTCTTCTAAACGTAGAGGTCGTGCTAAGCCTGAAGCTGAAGAAACTAAGGTGGAAGAAGTAGTTGAAGCCGAACCGGAACTTCCTAAGCGGAAATCAAGAGTGAAGAAGGAAGAAGAACCAGACATGGTTGACTTGCCATTCGATATTCCTGATACGACTGAATCTGATGATGCTGAGATTGCAGCACCAAGCCCGTCTCGTAGACGTAGAAGAAAGGAGGAAAATTGATGAAGAAACGACTTGTTGGTATTGTTTCTGAAGGACTTGTAACTCCAGAAGATAGAGTAGACCTCAGATCACTAATCGAAGAAAAAAACAAGAATAAGGAATTACACATCCAGTGTAATCGAGAAATTGCAAAGATCACTATTGAATTCAAGGAGGACTAATTATGAGTGAGTTTGATTTTGCAGAGTTTGACAACATGGTGAATTTGGCTGAGATGAAGAAAGACATCGATGAAGCAGTCAAAAATGGTGGAACAGATTATCCTGAAATTCCTGCCGGAACGTACAAGGTAAGTCTGAAGAAACTGGAGCTTGGTACAACTAAGGACAAACGTCCTATGGTTAAGGGTCAGTTCCAGATCGTAGAAGGTCAGTTCAAGAAGATGAACATCTTCTATAACCGAGTAATTTACGGAACGAAGAACGATAGTAATATGATCGCATCGTCACTTGGTTTTCTTAAATCTCTCGGTGCAACTGAAGAAGTTGGTCCGATCACGTTTGAGGGTTATAAGCAATTCTCAGAACTGCTTCTGGATATTGCTGAAGATTGTTCTGGTGCATTGATCTATACTGTAGTTTATGATCCGGAGAAATTTAACTCGATCAGCGTTAAAGATTTTGAAGAAGTATGAGTGATGATGCCGAGTTGGGTATTCGTACTCAACTCGGCATATCTGTCTTATTAGGAGATTACTATGCGAGTGAAAGAAAACAAATACGGAATAAAAATCATATTTGATTCCGAGCGAATGGGAGAATGGGAAATACCCTTGTTATAGATGTGCCAACGTTTTTCGAAATCCAGATAAGAAAGAAGGTGAAGAGGAATGAGATTAATTGACGCTGATGCTTTTCTTGAAGATATGGAAAGATGTTGGCATTGGGAAAGTGTTAATGGTATTACAACGGCAACCGCATTAAGACAAGTCATGTCTGATATTAGAAATGCACCAACTATCGAACCCGACAGACCGCACGGAGAGTGGATTCCAATTACTTACAGACCTATGGACGAGGAAGAATATGAAGAGTTTAGACGAGAGTTTGGCGAACTTCCTGTTAAAGACAGAAAGATGTTTTCCTGTCCTATGCCAGATGACGACCAAGAGATTCTGGTCTGTACTTCATGGGGCGGTGTTAGTCAAGATAGATGTGAATTAGACGAGATGGGATATGCACTCGAAACAAACGGCGATTGGGACGGTATTATTGCATGGATGCCTCTTCCAGAGCCGTATAAGAAAGAAGGTGAAGAGAAGTGACCGACAAAGCACCAGTTTTTTGGATAGATGAATTTTGTTGTATTCATTGGGGGGAGCAGAAAGAAGGTGAAGAGAAGTGAGATGCCCATATCAAACAATTTCGATAACTGAAACGATAAAAGCGTATGCCATAGGAAACAATGATTTTATTAAAACAACAGTTTCTTTTCAAGAGTGTTTGAAAGACGAGTGTCCGTATTATTGCGGAGAAGAGAAAATCGGAAATGTAATAATCGCGGAAAGTTGCGGAAGAGCCAAAGAAGAAATGAGGTGACGAAAAGTGATTACACCTAAAACAGCGTTAAAGTATGCTAAAGCAATAGAGGAATATTGTGCTGATAGCGATTATGATTGCGATACTTGCCCATTATATGATGTGGTTAGGAAAGATTGTAAGATTGCTGGCGAATATCCGTTATACTGGAAACTGAGAGAAGGTGATGAGAAATGATAGATAAACTTTGCGAATCGTGCGATTTGAAATATTCCAGTTATTGCCCAATTTGCCGAGGAGAGTATATTTGTCCGATGCTTATGGCAGAGAAAATGAAAGAAGGTGGTGAGAAGTGAAGTATGACTTCTATTCTTTGTTCATGCCAACAGCAAAGGACTATGACGAAAGGGATAAAAAATATAAGCGGTTCTGTAAGAAATACGGTTTCAAGTATGAACCATGCAGACGAGACCCGTTATATGAAGAGAGGGTTCTACCAGACGGAACGAAAATAAGGAAGAAGGTGACGAGAAATGAGAATGAAGATAATTAAAGACGTATTAAGTTTTTTGATGGAACGGTTTGAGGATGGAATCCAGATGTTTGATTGTCGAAATTTAGTAGGCGATTACTTATACCAGATTTATGATAAAGATGGAGTAATGATCGAGTTTGCTCCGGAATATGATTACATTGAGATTTTCGGGTTACGAGAAACAGAATTCGAATTTGTACAAAAGATTTGGGATTGTTCGTTTGGGAATGAAATAAATAGAGACTGGAGAAAGTTGGTGGAAGAGAATGACTGATTGGATTATCATCGGAATATTTGTTGGAGTTGTTCTTATTCGATTTGCGATCAGATTGATCCGTAAGAACAGAGATAAGAAAAGAGGTAAGTGACATGATTCATAAAGACTGCTGTTATTATGATGGAGATGAGGACTGCAATAAGTGTAGTCAGTATGGTTACATTTCTACTTGTGTTGAATGTGACTGGTACGATCATCAAGGTGAAGTAAAATGTTTTGTATGTAAGCAGTTCTTTAAGAAAGAACGTAGAGAAGATGGACTTCCGAATGGAGTTAAAATGGAATTGGAAGATGGAAGATCGATCCCCGTTTGTACAGATTGTATCCTCTATCATCCGGAAAAGTATGTTAAAGCAATCGAGGAACTGAGTGATGATTAACTTCTATGACTTTGAAGTTTTCAAATATGACTGGCTTGTTGTAATCATAAACCCGTTCACCAAAGAGGTGAAGGAAATTGCAAACGATAAAGCAGAACTGGAGAAATACTATAGAAAACATTCTGGTGAGATTTATTGTGGTTACAACAACCGTCATTATGACCAGTATATTATGAAAGCCATTCTAGCAGGTTTCGATCCGTGGAAAGTTAATGAGTGGATTATCATTAAGGAAGAACCCGGTTACACATTCAGTAAGGTCCTTAATGATTTCCAGATGATTAACTTCGATACGGCTTTGCTCGGTTCTAGTCTGAAACAACTGGAAGGTTTTCAGGGTCATAATATTCATGAGACTGGTGTTGACTTCAACATTGATCGGAAGTTAACTCAAGCTGAGATTGATGAGACATTTAAGTATTGTCGAAACGATGTCAAGGAAACGATCAATGTATTCATGCAGTGCAAGTCGGACTTTGATGCTCAGCTCGGATTAGTAAAGATGTTCAACTTACCTCTGTCTGCTATGAGTATGACCAAAGCTCAGATTTCGGCTGAGATTCTTGGTTGTGAAAGAAAGGATTTTAATGATGAATGGGATTGGGTTTTCCTGCCTTGCATCAAATTAAATAAGTATAGCAAGGTGTATGGTTGGTTCAATAACATGGAGAACCGGAAAAAGGATATGCTTCTGATCGAAGAAGTATGTGGTGTACCGCATCAGTTTGGACTTGGTGGATTGCATGGTGCGTTATTACAATACCATTACAAATGTGGTCCAGATGATTTAATTCTTCACGTCGATGTGGCATCCTATTATCCAAGCCTTATGATTTTCTGGAATCTTCTTACTAGAGCAAGTAACGATCCAGACCGTTATAAGTTGATTTATGAATGGAGATTGGAATTAAAGCGTCAAGGCAAGAAGAAGGAGCAAGCACCATTGAAGATCGTATTGAATGGTACATTTGGTATCTCGAAAGACATTAAGTCTAAGGCATACGATCCTAGAAATGCATCTAGCATTTGTGTTAATGGTCAACTGCTGCTGTTGGATTTGCTTGAGAAATTAGAAACTGTAAAGAGTTTTAAGCTGATCCAGTCTAACACTGATGGACTAATCATTAAGATCAAACGTGAGGATTTTGAACTCGTTGACGACATTTGTCACGAATGGGAAACCAGAACCAAGATGAATCTTGAGTTCGATTATATAAAAGAAATCTGGCAAAAAGATGTAAACAACTATCTTTTTATTCAGTTCGATGGTAAGATAGAAAGGAAAGGTGGTTATGTAAAGGAATTAAGCAGAATCGATAACGACTTACCGATCATCAATAAGGCACTTGTCGAATACATGCTTCATGGTACATCTCCGGTTAAGACCATTACTGACTGTGATGATCTAATGATGTTCCAGAAGATATGCAAACTTACAAGCAAGTTCCAGTATGTAACAGATGGTAAGTCTACTTATAAGAATAAGTGTTATCGAATTTTCGCATCGAAGAGAAATACAGATGGTGTAATCAGTAAGGTGAAATCCAAGAATGGTAAGTCATCTTATTTCAAGTTCGCTAACACTTCCGACCACTCCTTCATTGAGAATGGAGACATTACCGATAAACCTGTACCGTCCTATCTGGACAAGCAGTGGTATATCGATCTTGCCCTAGAGAGATTAAAACAATTTGGAATTGAGGTGTGAACATGCAAAATCTTTTTCGTGGTTATGTCCCGACCAAAGGGAAAGAGTGTACGATGAGCTTTAAGGGAAAGAAGTCATCGGAATTAAAGACGTTTGAAGAAGTCAAGGATTTGCCTGAATATGCAGGTGTGCTTGACGATGGAATTATCCTGATCGACATCGATGATAAAGAGCAGTCTGAGAAGATGCTAGACATCGTTGACGATCTGAATTTGAATTGCAAAGTCTACGAGACTAGTCGTGGTAGACATTTCTTGTTTTCTAATCTGGATAAAGATGGAAATTATATTGTTGACAAGTGCGGAACACACAAGATGCTTGCTTGTGGATTGACCGCAGACATTAAAGTTGGATGTAAGAACTCGTATGAAGTTCTGAAATATAAGGGTAAGGAACGATTCGTAGAGTATGACATTGAACCGGATACAGATTATCAGTCTGTTCCGTTGTTCTTCACTCCGGTAAATTCTAAGATCGAATTCGATAAGATGGAATCCGGTGATGGTAGAAACCAAGCGTTGTTTAATTATATCCTTACATTACAATCTAATGGTTTCTCTAAGGAACAAGCTAGAGAAACATTGAAGATCATCAATAAGTACGTACTTAGTGATCCGCTTGATGATAAGGAATTGAACACGCTTTCCAGAGATGAGGCTTTCCAGAAGCCAGTGTTCTTCAATCGGAACGTGTTCTTGTTCGACAAATTTGCACACTATATGGCTAGTAACTATCATATCATTAAGATCAATGGTCAGTTACATATTTACAAAGATGGAATATACGTTGATGCTGTCAACGAGATTGAAGCTCAGATGATTAAGCATATAAGTAATCTGAGCAAGGCGAAACGATCCGAAGTTCTCTCGTATCTGGATATTCTGATTCGAGACAATCGGACCATGAGTGATGCGAACTATATCGCTTTTAAGAATGGCATATACAATATTGCCACTGGTCAACTGGAGAATTTTACTCCAGACATCATTATTACTAACAAGATCAACTTCGATTATAATCCAGATGCATACGATGCATTGATGGATAAGACCTTGAATAAGATGGCGTGTATGGATGAAAGTGTTCGTGCGCTACTGGAAGAATGTATAGGATATTGCTTCTATCGTAGAAACGAACTGCGTAAGTGTTTTATTCTTACTGGAGAAAAGGAAAACGGTAAGAGTACATTTCTATCTCTGATCGAATACCTTCTTGGATTCGAGAACATTACGTCTCTTGATCTGAAAGAACTTGGGGATAGATTTAGAACTGCTCAGTTGGTAAATAAACTGGCATGTATTGGCGACGACATTGGTTCGGAGTTTATTCCGAATCCTAGTGTCTTTAAGAAACTGGCAAGTGGAAACCCAATCACCGTTGAAAGAAAGGGTAAAGACCCATTTGATTTCAGCAACTATGCTAAATTGCTATTTAGTGCTAATGACATCCCAAAGATTAAGGACCGATCGGGTGCGGTAGTAAGTAGACTGATTATCATTCCGTTCGATGCTAGATTCACTCCAGATGATCCGGACTTCGATCCGTATATTAAATACAAATTAACCAAGGACATTCCCATGCAGTATTTAATTAACATCGGACTGGAGGGATTGAAAAGGGTTTTGGCTAATAGAAAGTTTACTACGTCTGAGAAGGTGCAGGATGCACTGAAGGAATATGAGGAAAGTAATAACCCGATCCTGTGCTTCCTCAACGAAGAACCTAAGATCGAAAATGAACCAACCACGGGGGTATACCAAAATTACCGTGAGTTCTGTCTGGCGAATAATTTCTCGCCTATGAGCAACATTGAATTCAGTAAACAGATTAACCGGGTCTGTGGATTGAAGATAATAAACAAGAGTATTAAAGGAAAAAAGTATAGACTTTTCGTACAGAAGTGATATAATGTTACTGTAAGTTTTGCATTGTTTTATACATTTCATTTAGTATTCTCTACGGGGCAAAAAGAAAAATCCCCCCGGCACAAGCCGGGGGGGATTTCTTTTTTTATAACGTGAAAATAATTTCTACAAAACCTAAAGCTCTTGCCCACAATTCTAAGCAATCGAGCCGGGGTATACCTTCTCCTTTCTCGATCCGCCAGATTGTATTTATATGAACTCCCGAACGTACAGACACATGTTTAACAGTGAGATGTTGATTCTCTCGTTCTGCTTTCAACTGCGATCCGATCTTCTTTATATCAGTTATTACTAGTATTTTCATGTTTAATATCCTCCCATTCAATGTTGTCTGGTGGAATTAAAAAAACACATGTACCCATCATACAGAATGGGCAATACTTGCATCCGGTTGAATCTTGTCTTAGATTGCACATGAGCCTGATTCCGTTTACAAGCATATTAATAATATCGATTTGCTCATTGGTCATTTATATCAACTCCAGTCTCGTTTATAAGAGATTCACATCAAGTCCAGTCTTGTTTGTTAGCTTGTATGAATTTGTCATTCTATGCCCACATGCAGAACAGAATGTGGTATTCCAGTCTACGTGATTAGTGCAGTTCTTACATACAAATAGATCAAAGTTCGGCATGTAAATCCATCTGCTAGTTGGAATTACATCTTCTGGTTTCAGCACAGGAAGTTTAACAACATCTTCCCATTCCACTCTACCTTTCGGCAGCATATCAAGGTCTACGATTCTTGTCATCTCGATCACTCCTTTCCGTATCAAAGTCTGACTTAAATGCTAATGCGATTAAAAGAAACATACTAATGAAAACTAGTAATGCAAGTACCGCATCTGAAATCAAAAATTCAATTAGTGCATTCATCTTTGTTATTCCTTTCAGTGCAAAAATCGGGCTGTGTTTCAAGCCCGATCTGATTCCTCATCGTCCTCATCAAGAGGCACTTCATAAATAATTCTCGCACCGCATTTGGAGCAGTGGCATTCATGGATGATTCCTTCACCTTCATAACCATAATCCTCAAATGAAAAGTCAGCGTCCCAAATTACTGCTCGTTCACCACAGTTAAAGCACTCGTACATGATACATCCCTCCATCCGTTACGTTTAATTTCTTGCTTGGCTTCGGCTTTGCTTCGATGGGACAGGGATTGTAATCTCCATGTCGAATCGAGATCGGTGATAAAAAGTCTTTCAACTCCCCAGAAGCCGGAGGGGAATTGTAATACTCTTGCTTCGTCAGTATAGAATCCAATCATAGTATATCACGCTCCTTCAAGAATATCAGCTTGGAAACAAGAACCTTCAATTTGAATCGTGTCTGCACAAACATGTGTACCATTCTCTGTGTACTGATCTTTGATAAAAATGTATTCTGGAAAATAATATCCATTATCTTTTCTTAATCCGACAGTGCATTGAATTCTTTCTCCACAGTCATAATACATAGCGTCTACGAAATAATCGCATAGCGCATTCTTCTCGGTTCTGATCTTAAAATTATATTTGTAAAATACGGGGGTTCTATTCATATTATTCACCTCTCATTCTAACTGGCAGGATCAGTCCTGCAAGAATTCCATTCTCTTTAATGTACACGGGGGAAAATTCATTAGTAGCAAAATATGAAGCATACTTATCATCGAACTCTTTCAAGAATTTATCATCTAGCCAGATGGAAATATCTTCATTCTTGATCTCGATCAAGTTTGTTTTTCTACCAGAGTTATCTTTTTTCTCAACTCCAGTGCGACGGGAGAGGGTGGATTTACTGATGTCCTGTACGATGCTTTCCAGATCGACTTCTTTCATCTTGGATTTGTCAAGAAAGAATTCTGTCTCATGGATAAAATATACAGCATGTCCTTCTGTGATACCAACCATGTTGGGAAAGTCTTTAATGTCTTTAAGAACATAGACGGGGGATTCATCAATTAACATCTTCAAAAAATTTGTTTGTACTCGTTTGGTATTCATTTAATCACTTCCTTCCAGATAATACAATATACCATTCATTATTTCTAAGTTCTACGGAATCAACCATAGCATGTTCTGCTAACCACCACATACCAAATGGCAGTCCTGCTTCTTCAAATGTTTTGTCACTTGTGAATTTATAAATCTTATTTTCATAGTTAACCGTATAGTTGATACGACGTGTATCATCTATATCTTTCTTGCACCAGTTTTGAAAACTAATTCTTCTTTTCATAGACATTCTCCTTGTATCATGTAACACGGCACATCACCAATCATGTTCAAACGTGATCTGAGTAAAATCATTCACGAACTCCGTGAACTCTTCATCCGAGCTGAGAAATTCATTTACATCTTTGAGGAAGAGTGATTCCAAATACTCATAATCGTAACCGGATTCTCTAACCAAATCCTCAAGATAGTATTCAAGCCAGTGGCTAAACGCTTCCTTGGTAGAGGGGATTCTGATTACTTTGTTCGTGAAATAATTCAGAGCTTCCTCTTTGTAATCGGACGGGGGATCAGAATTAAATTCTTCAACCCAGTTGTCATACCAGTCCATGAATGTATCAAATAATTCATAAGCAAATTCATTCGCAAATACTGACATATCATTCACCTTCTTTCTTAAACAATTCATCAGGTGCTAATTGCACCGAGCGAAGAACAGTTCTAAATACTTCATCTGGGGCAAGTGTATAATTAAACTTCTGAATATTGCGAATTTCTCGCATAACTTCTTGTCTTGTAAGTTTTGCTTCACTCATTTCAATTCACCTCTTTCGTCATATCGGGGATAATATCAAAAGATTCATCTATGCCATTATGGTATAAATCAAATTCTCCACCATCAATATCTTCCGCAAACATCTCTGCTTCTTCTTTACTATCGGCTTCTATGTCAATATAACAATAACTAACCATCTTTGCATATACTCTGTACTTCATTTCAAATACCTTCTTTCCATTTGAAGTCAGAAAAAATATCTTCCACGTCGAATGCAATATCCAGATGAGGGGAGGGTGTATAATCATCTTCTGGAATGTCAACGATGAAGCATTCTTCTTCCGAGCCTTCATACAAATAGCAGTTATCAATCTCATTGAATACACGCTCTTTGCATTTATCATAATCCGTGGGGTTTACAAAATCACTTCTTCTAATCACATCATACATACAATCACTCCCTTTCAACACCTGATTTTTCAGCGATCGCTTTTACTGGATACTTGATTCCATCACATTCGACTTCAATAATGAACGTCCACCACGGACGGGAGTATACTCTACAAAACTCCCGAACAATCAGACGGGGATCATTCTTAATAACATCGACTTCTTTCTTTGTAATGATTCCTTTTCTTACATCTCTATACGTTACGATTGCTTTCATAATTATTCCTCCCAAAAATTATCTGTATAATATCTATACAATTTAGATGAATCCGTATCTGTAATAATGTCTAGTGCAGTAAGACAATCAAGAACGCCCATCATTTTATGATGAAACTCTTGAAAGAAAAGTTCATCATCATTGTTTCTAGCAAACACCATTTCATCATAGCATATCTCTAAATACTTAACTGCTTTGTCGGGGATACGATCCAAAATATTTGCTACATCTTGTTTAACCAATGCCATAATTATCACCACCAACTCACTTTGTATTTATTTGCGACCGGAATGTAGCCATAGAAACTTGCACTATCGAGAGGGAGTTCAAGATATTCTTTCTTGTTAATCCATGCGAACGCTCTGATATGTCTACCTGTTGTTGCTGACCATCCATCCCATGTGCGGATCAGTTTACCATCTGGCTTCTTAATCAGTACGATTGTGGAGTAAGACTGTAACAGTTCATCTCCGTTTTCCAGTTCGATGACAAGTGCTTTGCCATAGAAACTCTTGTGAGAATCACAGGGGGAAAGTTTATAGATTCTTTTTACATCCATTTTCATCACGCTCCTTTATACTAAACCATGTTCTTCTGCAAACTCTTTCGCATATTCATACTTGGAGGGATCATATTTCAAATCATCAAGTGTGAAGTCCTCGAAGAGTTTAATGAAGTAATCAAGCTCATCAACCTCATCACGTTCTGCAATCGCAGTACGCAATTCGATTTCAAGAATTGTGCTAAACTCTGCAACACTGATATACTCAGGAAGCAGGGGGGAAAGATAATCAAGTATCTTGTAAAACTTCTCATCATCATTGAGTTCTAACCAAAGTTCCGTCATACCACCATAGCACAGGGAGCAAATCTCTTCTGCATTCAAATCGTAAGAATTTTCATAAATTTTCATAGTTAATCACTTCCTTTCAAATGTCAATCTCATCGGCAGGGATTTCATTACCATCATGTAGCCACGACGGTTGTCCTTCGTTCACAAGTTTTTCCAGAAATACTTGTGCTTCTTCTGTATCATCATATACTTCTCGAATGAATTTCAACACATCGGACGGGGGATTAATAAACACATCTTTCTCCTCATCGTAAATCCAAAACTGTTTAGTGTTAAATCCTAGCAGGGCAGTATATCTCATTTGATTTCACCACCTTTTAATAAGTAATCATACAGTTTATCTATCGCATCGTATACATAGGAATCATCTTCTAAATTACGGGTATACTCACAGAACTCAGCGATAATATTTTCGATCAAGTCTTTCACCACATCTTTGTTCACGTGATTAACATCGACTTCTCTATCGGGGAATTCATCGTATTGACCTGCGGTACAAAAGAAGTCATCACATGTGAAGTCGTAACCATCGAAGGACTTGATGACGAGGGCATCCGAGATTGTACTTGTGGTCCACTGATAATAATCATTATCGGTCCATCCATCGATGTGCGCTCCCACATCTTCCAGATGTTCGACGGTATCTGCGAAGTCAAGTTTCTCACGCAGTTCTTCGAACTGGCAGGCGTATAAGTTTCTTACGTTCATTAGTTAGCACCACCTTTCATGTAACTATCTCGTAATCTTCAAGTAATACTTTGAGGTTAGACAATCTCCATCTACATCTATGACGGGGGAATCTAAATGTACCACCGTTATAATTTATAATCTCCTTTCCGTTATAACTGGTACGTGGGGAGTATCTCATAAACTGTACCACATGGTAGTGACCACAGGAGTAGTGGACTACTTCAAGATACTTGTTCCTGTTCTGCTTGTTTCGATAGATGGTTTTGATTGTCATCGTTCTCACCTCAACATTCTACAATCGGCATACCTTTTCTTCTTGCGCTTTCCAGTTCACAGGGGGATATATCTTCTTCGATCCATACGTATTCATACTTCTTGTAATGTTCTGCAACATCATCTTTACATGCGGCGTGCGCTATGTTTGTACAGAAAATTGATTCGCTGTACCGGAATGTTACTTTGAAATATCCTTTCATGTTCTCACCTCACCAATCTAAATCACATTTGTAGTCATCACGTTCGTATGCTTCAGCAATATCACTGCTGTTAATAGCACCGTATGTATAACCCTTGTCATTGTCAAACATGACGGGGGTGTCATCGTTGAACATATCAAGAATGTCCCTTAATTCACCGACCGTCATAGTACAGGGGATTTGGTCGGGGGAGTATCCGTCATGGTTGCTTCTAATCATCAGGATGCACTTTGGCATATTATCTTCATCAATTCTCATGTTATTCGCACTTCTTTCTATCTTCTGCTAAATCCGAGGACACCACACCGCCACAATACAAACCGCCTGATTTGTATGCAAAATACATACGGCGGAGGAAGCACGACAGGATGAACTTGAAATCATTATCGTGTTCAACATAGAAATCAAGGTCAATGTTTTCATTGTCAATATCAAGGCAACCGTAGGGGATGTCTCCATCAGGAACTCCACCCATAATCCACGGGAAGAATACATCTTCATCATTGATTTGACGGGCGATGTACTCCATTGCTACAATCATCTTTTTTCTTTCAATCATCTTATCCATATTGATTCACATCCTTTCACTAGGCAGGGAATAAAACTTTGCCTGATACATACGATGACCTTTCCAACTTTCATCGGCATATTCACGTTCCATGAAATCGATGAGATGGGCTACTTCATCGAGTGTTTTCGATTCCATCTCCCATTCTTCACTCACGTTCACGTCGGGTTGTGGATAGTTCTTCATCCAAATGTCATACAGTTGGGGCATACTCATCTCTCCTTTACTTGATTGTACAGTTCTACAAACAGTTGCCATTCGGGGGAATTTCCATTGAACACTTCCAGTTCTTTTCTACGATCGGGGGTCATCTTTTTCCACCCATGCGCTTCTTTTAGAATCTGTTCGTTGTTAGATTCAATCGATTTGATTGTCGTGTTGACTGCACCGAGCATGACCGACTGATAACGATAACGTTCCCACGTTCTATTCAAGTAGTGGGCGGTGCATTTTGTTGTATATCTTCCATCTACAAATAGTGTGCAATCGTGTGCGAAACCGGAACGGGTGTAACGGGATTCACATACGAATTCGATTTCATGGTTGTTGATTTTGAATTTTTTGAGTTCCATAGTATCACTCCTTTTCTTCTTCACGGGGGGATTCTTCTTCATTCCACTTCCATTCAAAATGCCCCTTGTCATATCTGAACATGTGGTCTGTTAATTCAATCGGAGAACATACGGGGAATGCTGTGGTAAAATTCAGCATTAAACCAAGTGCCAAATCTTTTGCCCAAAACATCTCCATCTCCAACGGGGGTTCACCCTTATTCCATTCGGCAGTCTTATTGCTGTAATGAACTTTCGTTACGAATGCAGGACCGCCATTAGCGGACAGGACTAATACATACCAATGATTCTTTTTCTTGTTTGCCATAATATCACCTCAACCTTCGATGTACAGGATAAAATCTACGGGGTCATTAAAGTTCTTTGCTTCCCATTCGTCTTTTACACGGGCGTATGCCTTTGGATCATTCTGTTCCATAGTACAGAGTGCAAACCAAAGACGGGAATAGAATCCCTGAGAATCAGACAGGGAGTAAATCAGGTTTTTAATTTCGGTCATTGTCATAGTAGTCACTTCCTTTCATGGACGGGCGGTCAATTCATCGAATGACATGTATCGCAATGTTTCGATGAATGCTTCGGGGGTGTATTTTTCTACGGTGGGTTCACCATTGTAGAACGTGGTCAATGTGCAATGTATAATATCTGCATACACTTGCACGGTATCTCCATCTTCATATTCAGTATATGCGAGGGGGATTCGTGTTTCATCGCTAAGGTCAATCGCTCCATCACAGTATTCTTCTACATAGTATTCACGGATTAAATCTATTGCTTCGCTATATCTTTCAAGCAATAGTCCATCGATATATTTCATGCACTCACGGAGGTCATCGAAGTAGTGACCTTGTGACCATGATATTTCATTGTTATCTTTATCGATGACGGGCATCCATGCGGCTACAAATCTAGCCACGGCATAAGGGCGGAATAATACCGCATAATCAATATTTGGATATTCTTCAAGAATAAGCGTGTCTGTCCATCCGAGTTTCATAATATCACCTCTCAATCTATGCGGACGTATAACCGTCCGTATTCGCCGTATTCATCCATCTCTAAGTAGAGGGGGTCAAACAGGTTTCCGTCCATATCGACCCCGCCAATGATGACTTCTTCACCGTCATCAGCCGTTGTTATGAATGGAGTACCACCGAGGAATGCACAGCCGAGGGCATAAAACCGCTCAACAGCAAGCCACATTCCCTTGTATTTATAGCCATCGACAAACGTGCCGTTAGTGGGGTCAAAGTTTTTGTCGTATTCTCTATAGCCGTTTTCATCCATGCGCCAATAGTACATACTATGACGGGGTGTCGGATTATACACGGTTTGGCGGGGAAGCCAACCGCTAATCCTTTCGAATGTTGCCCCTGTTTTGTCGTAAAATGTTTTGTGTCTCATAAGAATGCCACCTCGATTTCTTGAATTGAAATCCCTACGGATTCCTGATTTAATTCTCGTTTTATGGTATCTATAGCCGTGGCGGGGATGTCAAATCCCATGACTTCCACGATTATAGTATTCTCGGTTGACATAGTGCCATCCTCATATTTCCACATACCCGTTGCGGTGTACACAGTCATGCCCTGCACGCCGTTCTCGGTGAGGGCGGTTACAATATAATCCCGTGCTTTCATCATGGGGATTAATTGCGTTTTTGTGAACTGGTCATTCAGTCCGATGTAAAGAGTAGTTTTTTTCATAGTAATACCACCTTTCGTTATATATTTTTCCCACGGCGGGGAATGGAAAAAGGGCTTTTCCATGTTGGAAAAACCCTTTAGAAAAGGTCATACTTATAGGCGTATGTGATACGCATTATGCCCGGACACACGGGGACTTCAAGTCATCGATATATTCGTTTATGGCAATGAACACACTTTCGCTATAATCCACGCCCTCGCCGTATGGATCGGCAAAGCTAGGCTGTCTTGAAAGATACCATGCACAGTCTGTCAAGTGCAGACTAAGCGCACGGGGGTCATTCCCATACTTTTCTACGCAAAGGTCATAGAGACGTTCTATTTCCTCGCACTGGAAGTCAAACAGTACATAAGCGGGGGTCAAATTTGTCATAGTTGTCACCTCTTTCTTATTTAATTGCACGTGCAATACGCAGAATTTCTGCATATTCCGTGGCATTCTTGCCCATTTCTACGGCGATACTGTAGGCAATTTGAGCATAGTTCGGTCTTGTTCTGTACTGGGACAGGATACGGATAACCGCTTCCTTCTTTCTTGCGCCCATTGTGTGCTTTCTTGCATTGTGTTCGTGCTTGTTTACCTGCGTTTTGAGCAGAGTATTCCCAAAGTTAGATGTAATGTTTTTCATAGTATTCACCTCGCATTCTAAATTTTAGGGCTATGTACCCTATGCGGCACGCATTTAGTTATACACTTAGATGCGTGCCGTGTTATGATACACAGACTTCAGGTCTGAGAATATCGTGAACACTGGGTTGCCACTTCCTACACATATCTCCCCACGCAAATTTCACGTTATCAGGCTAGGCAGAACAAGCCCTTAAGAGGTGTGCGATTTACGGTCCTTTTGTGCGTTGCTTCGGGTATAGGAATGCCCGAAGTAGTGCCTTGCTACGGCATATTATGCAACCGCCTCGCTATGATACTAATAGGGCTTGCCCGTGACCCGTTCGCATGTTTGTCAAAGTACCCGCTTGCTTGGAGGTGTTCTGCTTGCTTGTTGGGCTTGCTTGCAACCGCCTCATCGCTTGCTTGACTCCATGCTAGCGTCGAATTTTCGCAGATGCAAGCCCTTTTAGCACTGTTTAATTCATGCGGAATAGCAAAATAAAAAATTCTATTTTGCTACTGAAAACCCTTTACAATTCATTTATTTTGTGCTTGTTTACGAAACATGCACGAAACAAGGGTAAAAGTTAGCAAAGGGTAACTGCCCGCAAAAGCTGATTTTTCGGGCTTTTCCCGCATTTTTGGGTGTTTTCCGTAAAATTTGCGACAAGGCTTCGATGTAGTAATATCAGGCACTTTCGGGATCGGATCGACCGCAAACGCCGAAATTTGGGCATTTCTATATTGAAAAATCTCTGGAGCTACTGAAATTGCTTTATTTCCCGTCCCGAAAATACGATACTTTGATAATCAAACATTTTCAATCGACAAAAATGCCCTCAAACATAGTGTTTTCAGGCTTTTCAGCCTCTTTTTGGATTTACCTACATGTCAAGTAGGTAATTGCTTTTGAGTGAATAATCATTCATTAAATAAAAACCTGAAAACCATTGAAATCACTATGTTTCACGATTTTTAATTTCATTGTTTCACGCCTTTTTTTGTGAAACAATTTTGTTAAATAGTTTTGTGATTTACATTTTTGAAATTGTTAACAAATTGTAAACAATGTTCCCATATCATACAATTGTGAATACAATGTGTTTATTTTGTAAACAAATTGTTAACGTTGTCCCATATATCATACACCTGTTAACTAGGTATTATTATTTTGTAAACAATTTGTGAACATTATTCACATATCACAAAATTGTGTATTTAATGTGTTGAATTTGTAAATAAATTGTTAACCCTTTTCTCCTATATAATACTTATTAAAACACTTTCCAAAGTTAGTCAATGCTAACTATAGTTAGCTATTGCTAACCATTTAGTTAGTCAATGCTAACTATGTAGTTAGTCAACGATAACTGTTTAGTTAGTCAATGCTAACGGAATAGTTAGCACTTGCTAACCGTGCCACTGCACCCGCTGATTTTAGAGGGGCGGGGCGAACATTTGTTTTATTAATACAGGGGGGAC
>Ga0265301_10000816_pt1 | contig 42488 bp, 65 predicted proteins | sample AusTroGonzalo_MG_2_FD_193488 | JGI IMG/M metagenome (GOLD analysis project Ga0265301, IMG submission 193488) | Bovine rumen microbial communities from tropical cattle in Woodstock, Queensland, Australia - Gonzalo_04 | ecosystem: Host-associated > Mammals > Digestive system > Stomach > Rumen ...
TCTACGGAAAATGCAACAAGAGCGACTACAAAAAGCTCTGTGTAAAATGCAGAAGTGATGAGTCATGGTTCACGGATAAACTCCAGCGTTGCTCTGTCGGAGAGGTGTGCAGACGGAACAGCATCTTCGGCAATGCCTATTTCAAGCTGACAATGGATGATATTGACGCACTCAAGCGTGGAGAAGTCCTGTTCGATCTTGACGAATACGGCACGTTCATCATGCTGGAACAAAGCTAAAGCCTGAATAATAGGCAAAAAGAAAACCCCCAAGAAGCAATTAAGCCTCTTGGGGGTTGGTGTATGTTGGGGTGGTGGGTTAGGCTAGTTTGGACTCGCAGTACCTCTTGTCTGCCTTTGCAGAGTCTATCCTCTTCTGGAACGTGTGAATCTGATTCTCAAGGGATATTACCTTGCGCTCGTTCTTCTGCCATTCCTCAGAACCATAGGCACAAGCATCCCGCTTCTCGATTGCCATCTTCTGTAGCTTGAACATCCTCTCAATCTGCTCCCGGTTGAAAGCTATCTCAGATTCGGCCTTGGCAAGGCGAGTGTCCAGCTTCATCAGCATATCCTCATGCCGTTCAAGTTGTGCGGCCTGACGAGCCTGTTCCTTCGCCTGACGCTCCTGCTCTTTCCTCTGCCTGTCCTGTTCCTTGCGCAGTTCCTCCCGCTCTTTAGCGGCTTGCCTCTGCGCTCTTTCCTGTTCCTTCCACATGGCTTCCTGCTTCATAATGGCTACCTTGGCCTCTGCCTGTACGGTACGCCATTCGTTACGGATGCGGGTGGCCTCTGCCTGTCGCTGTGCTTCCTTGCGATCCCTCTCAGCTTCCTTGCGGTTGGCAGAAGCAGAGGTCAGAATTTTGTAGATGCAGAACAGCACCCCGATAATCAGTATCGTCTTCATGCTTCCTTCTCCTCTCTCTGTGTCCCGGTTAGTCTGCCGGGTGGTTGGTCATGTACTCCTTTATCGCTTTCTTAATAAGAGTACCCCGTGCTATGCCCTTCTTGAACTGAGCGTCCAAGTACTCAAGCATCTCTGCCTCAGTCTTCCTCATGAACTTCAAGTTCACGAACACAGCATTTTCCTTGTCCCATTCCTGCTTTGCTTTACCTCTCGACATCTTTGCACCTCCAGAAGTGTTGATGTCAAGATTGTACATGGTTTTACCCACCGTGTCAATTCCTCCTTTCCCAAAAATTTGTGGGGTGGGGCTTTTGAACGGATGCCCCTCCAGAACCGTGCGGGGTTAGTCCACCTCCCTGAACCATCTGTCATAGTCTTTGCAGGAGCAATACCCGGCAAGGCTTTCAAACAGTTCCTTGGCCTTACGGAGTTTGCGCTTCCAGACTCGCTCGTTGTCATCATCCACATGAACGATGACGATGTTTCGCCCAAGTTCGATATCGTAGTCGAGGGCCTCTTTGAAATGCTCCTCGCCCTCCGGGGTGAGTTCATACGCCCCGCAGAAAGCGATGTACAGTTCTTCGCAGACATCGTCCACGACATCAATGTCGGTGTGCATCTTCAGCAAATCTCTGACTTTCATCATTGTAATAATCCCCTTTCAATTAGCGTGTCGGGGGTTGTGACCCGACTTCCCGCATTACCGGGGGATTGCTCCCCCGTCACTCTGCGCTTGTGATTTCCTCCCAGTTGTTTGCGATTCTGCACAGCATCTCATAGAAGTCAGAAAAGAAGTCATCTGGACTTCTGTCCCAAGTGTCATCCGCAGGATTTTCAAACGCTGTGAGCAGTTCGCACAGGTTGTCATACAGTTCAGCTTTCTTGTTCATCGTACTCTCTCCTTTCAGCAGTAGGGTTCGTATCCATGTTCTTTGAACGGGCCACGGGTGATTTGCACAGAAGCACCTTCGCCGATGTAGCGGGAACTGTACCGAACCAAGGAACCATCACCGTTCTTGGGGTCGATTCCGGGGTTGTCCCAAACCCACACCCGGTCTTGCTCCACGGCCCAGTCGTACTCCTCCAGAAAGGCTTTCTTCCACTTCTGAAAGCACTTGTTGGCTTTCTTCCAGCTAGAGAACTTGCGGTAGCTAATGACCTGTTCCCCGGCGTAGTAGTACCCACCCTCTGCGGCTTCATAGATAGGAAACTCCTCCACATAACTGACATAGTAGTACATAGCCATAGTAATAATCCCCTTTCAATAGTCTGGACTAAGTGTCCGTGTATACCCTCCTACTATAAGCAGAAGGGCATAGGCTGAAACTTAGTCGGCGCGAAGCTTCGCATTGATGTACTTGCGGGTCTTCCAGATGCGCTCCGCATAACCCTTACCGTCATCGAAGTAAGGATTGAACACGTTGCCGCGCATCCCGACAGGACGGGTAATAACCTTCCCGTCCTCCATGATGTAGTCGGTTTCTCCGTCCGTCCAATGGAAAGCCCCCTTGCTGATGGTCAGGAACTTCTCTGCATCTGCCTTGGTACGGATACGGAAATCGGAGGGATAGCAGAAGAGATACATTGTCATACTCCTTTCAGAATGGGATGTCTTCAAGATAGTGCGGGGTGTAGCTGATGCCCAACTCGTCCAGCCCCATCAGCATCCACTCCTCACAGCAGAAGGGTTCAGCCTCCGGGAACTCATCGAGGTTGTTCCATTGGTCGTACCGCTCTTCCAGAAGGGCGCGAATCTGTTCAGAGGTCATCGTGCTATACCCCGTCACCGCGAGGTATCTTTCAAAGCAAAACACCTCCACCGTGACGGAGAAGTAGTAAACCTTCTCCAGACTGCCGCCGTTCCGAGTCATGCAGTTACCCAACCACCGTGAGAAAGAGATGTCCCTGTACTCAAGGTCGTAGGCGTATTCGGACTTGTACTCGTCCTCCAATTCCTGCTCCGTATAGATACGGTCATGCTCAATGCATCGGTAGTAGTTCATGATTATTCCCCTTTCCAAGTTGTGGTACTTGAAAGCACCCATCAATACCCACAAGCGTTAGCTTATGGGTATTAGTTGATGTTTTCAGGCGTTGCCCTTGTACTTGTTGTTCAAGTCCAGAAGGGTCTGCATGGCACTATAGAAAGCCGCCAAATCCTCACCGTGACTATAGACACACCCGAACTTCACGGAGTACTCAAAGCCTATGTCATCGAGGTACTTGCGCTCGTTCTTGATAATGCCGCCCCGGTTGAATTCCTCATCATCCATGCATTTTTTGGCGAAGTCGTAAACGGTCATTTGTATGTTCCCCTTTCCAAGATAGTTTCGGTTTGGCAACCGTCAATACCCACCAGAAGCTGATGGGCATTAGCTGTTGTCAAATCATCCGCGCCTCCCCCACGTTACGTTTCTCATGTCGATAACGTAGAAGGTGGAGAGGTCGATTCCGTCACCATTGGCAACGGTGATTTCGCTACTGGTCACACGCTCCGCAGTAACATGGAACATATGCGGACGGTAGGCGTAGCTTTCATCCTTGCCACGTTCACGGAACCGGGGATTGTTGGCGTTGTGCCAGCACTCATAAGCGGCGTTTTTGGCTTCCTTCTGATTGAAGGCCAGAACGTAGAAACCCCAAGTGGTATAGAGTCTATTGCGCTGAGTGTCGAACGTGACACGATAGAAATGCTGTTTCATGATATATTCCCCTTTCAATAATTACCCGTTTCGCTCTTGCTCATTCGGAGTCGGACTTTTACCGACTGACGGGGAGGCAGAAGGGGGACTGATTACCAGCCCTCTTCCTCTGCCTCTCTGGCCTCCTTCACTCTCTGATACCGTTCCTCCTCTTCCTCTTCATAGGCCCTGATATAGTCCTCGTCCGTCATCTCCTCATACTTGACTCCGTGCCTCTCGCAGTAGTCGTTGTAGTGGAGCCGGGAGTGAAGATTCTGTACCTCCTGAATCGTCAGGGAGCCGAGAATGGTATTCAGCTTGCTATAGGGCATTCTCAGCAATTCATAGAAAACACCCTCGATTAGCCGCTCATCATCTCTAGTGAATTTGTACGCCATGATTGATTCATCCTTTCCTCACTTATTGTGATAGAGGGCAACCCCGTGGGGAAGCCCTCCCCGCACTAGGCCAAACACCTGTTTATACTCGCCTAGTCGAGTCACTCAGAAACGCCGAGCAGAAGGTCAAAAGCGGCCTGTGCCTTATTCGCCGCGCTCACATAGCAGAGGGGGTCAGACTTGATTTTCTCGCTCCAACTCTTAATGTAAGCGGCAGAATTACGGAAGCTGTTTGCGCTCTCAAGGCCGATGGAGTTCAGAACAGAAGCACTCCCGATTTCGGCTACCAGTTCTTCCTTGCTATACTCAGTCGAACCGAAAGCGGCGTTTGCGGCCTTGCCCGTGAACCTGTTCAAGCGGGACTTGTGGCCCGTGGAGTGAACCAGTTCATGAAACAGGGTGCTATAATACTCGTTGTAATCGGAGTACTGAGCGCGGCAAGGAACAGTCACATAGTCCCCGGAGGGGGAGTAGAAAGCCCTGTCGGAAACATCTTCCCGATTCAGCTTGAAGCCCTCCCCGGCGCGGTCGAGATAACCAGAAATAACAGCCTCAGCGGCTTCATTCAGGTTGTCATTGCCCTTCACGGGGATATAGTGGGCGTTTTCAATTCGGACTGTCGTTGCTTCGGGGCTGTGCTTGCGCTTGATGCCCTCGCAGTCATCCACATTAAACACGGTGTAATACTTCAGAACCGGGATTGTTTCTTTCTTGACTTCCCCGGTGGCCTCGTCTTTGCTTTCCTTCTCGATGAAGTTCCAGTAGACAACGGGCCAGCCGTGGCAACCCTTCTTCACGCTCCCGCCCTCTTTCTTGCACTGCGAGAACGTGATATATTCGCCTACGGGAAGGTAGGTATTAACCCCCTTGTACTGCACCCCGTTACGATTCCATGCGCGGGGTTGCAGAACGACTTCCGTATACCCATCAACCACTTTGACCATGTCAGGCTTTCGGTTCCACGGTTTGACCCAAGGGAGTGAACCCCCGGCGTTGATGACCTCCAGAATGCGGTCGCAAACCTTCTGCGCGATTTCCTTGTTATTCATGATGATATCCCCTTTCAAGTTTTCGTGCCTTGGTGGGGCTTGCAACCCACCTTGCCACATTACCGCAGAAGGGGCTTCCCCTCTGCGTTGCTCTGTGTTTAGGCTAGTTTGTACCGCTCGACTTTGTACAGCTTTGTCCCCGGATTAAACAGGAGGTCACGAGTATCAACATTCAACCCCATGTCACAATAGAAGGTGATGACGAAGAACGAGTGGTAACACCTTCCCACGATTTCAACCCGGAAAGCAGTCTCGTTGTTGTAGTCCGTTCCACCGGGGAACGCTTCCAGATTCGCAGAAAGGATGTCGAGGTTGTACGGGATATCAACCTCTATCACGGCATCCTCAAAGGCCCTCAGAAGGTCGTTGTCGGTATACATGGCCTTGAATTCCTTGCAATCCTGCTTTACCTTGGGAAGCTGGGACAGCGTGGTATACTCCTTGTCGATAGTGAACTTCATGTGATTATCTCCTTTCCCTTGGTGGTCATCTCTCCCCGGCTTGGAACGGGGAACGCCACATTACACCGGGAGGTGTTCCCGGTGTCCTCTGTGTTAGATGTGATTTAGCTGTTCAGGCCTCGCAGAAGCGGTCATAGTCGCGGGTGATGTAGGCATAGCAAACAACCCCGGTTTCCTCATCCGTGAAGGTGAAAACCACGGAAAACGTCTGCACACCCGCCGCAGAGATGACAAGGTTAAACCCGCCCATCTCAGCACACAGGGCCTTGCAACGCTCCCACGCCCTCACCTTGTAAACGGAGGGGTTCTTGTAGGCCTCGTAAATGTCCCGGCAAACTTTCCAGTTCTTGCCGCTGTAGGCCCACTCAGCCACCGCACGGGCGATTTTCTGATTCTGCTTGGAAGTGTTCATAACTCTTTCGCTGTTCTTCATTTTGGTATATCTCCCTTTCAAATTGATTTTGATATTCAAGCGTTTACCGCTTGTTTCAGCCCTCCACCTTGGGAGGACTCAAACAAACGGGGAGGGGAGGGGCCGAACGGCTCCCCCTCTCCTCGCTTGCCTTGAAAGGGAAAGGGAATCATCATATCAATGTGGCCCACGGTTTGCGGTGAGCGGTTCGCGGGGCTTGGGGCAAGGGGGTTTCGCGTACCCGTTACCCGCGCCTACTCACTCGCGCCCCGTGTGCATTTGTCAAGGGGCAACCCCTAGGAGGACTTGCGGCGGGTTCCCGCTTTCCGCACTTCGGGTCAAGCTATCCGGGCCTAGGTCACCATCCTTCCGCAGGGGACTATCTCACCCCGCAGGACGCACCCCCGCTCCGGGCTTCCCTTGGCCCATCATCGCAGGACTGCGCGCCACCTGATACGGTGGACTCGACTTGCTCCCGGCCTCGCCGCTCCCGCGCTACTCGCGTTCGCCCGTGGCCTCCTAGGTTGTCAAGGTGCATCCCCCGGAGGGGGAGGGGGTGGGCCACCCGTGGGTGTCACCCCTCATCGTGGGGTATTGTACCACAGGGGGGTTTCACCCGTCAAGGGGTATCACCCAAAGTTGCGATAAATGTTTCTTATCGCGCTATAAGCTACGCTTATCGCCAACTCAGGGGAGAGGAGGGTTATTATTCTCAGGAGGATATAATCTGAGAGGCTCTAGGATGCGATTTCCCGCAAAATTTTTTCGGTGGTATCTCATCATTACCCCCAACAGGATTTTTCAACCTGCGCGAAAATAGGCCCTCTTTCGGGTGGGCTTTACCCATGTTCAATTCCCAACATCTCACCCCCTCCTGACCCCTGTTTCCCGGCTCGGTGGGTAAAACCATGTTAAAATTACAACAATCCCTGTTCGGGGCGCATTTTGCCTGTTTTTGCCAACATTTGGTAATCTGGGGGACTGGCCCCGATTCTTCCAAGATATGGTAAATTCACCCCTCCCTCTGTGGGCCTCTGTGGGCCTCTCTGAGCGTTCCCACGGTTCAGGGGGTCACAGCACCACCCCCACAGCCTCGCCCCCTCTCGCGGCCTCTGTGGCCCCTCCTGATGGCTCCATCCCTCCCGGCTACCTCTGGCCCCGTGGGGGGAGGAGGGGAGGAGTTAATACTTCGAGACGCGAGGTAGTTACCAAACGGTAACCCCCTCGTAATACGAGGTATTCCCAACAAGACCCTACCAACCTACTAGGACAATGGGTAATCTGCCAACAACTGGCAATCTGGCCTCCTGCGGCCCGTCTGGGTGGCCTGAGGCGACAAACATTGAACAAAATAATCATTTTGTGCGATGACGTGTAAAGATAGTTAACATGACTGTATAGCAATCCTGCGCTCTCCCGGCACGTTTCCAAGATTTACCATACCCGGGGCATATTAGCAGAGGCTAACTGGGGCGGGGGTTAGTACTTTAAGTACCGACAAGCCTAAAAGGATTGGGTAAGTACACTTGGCATAAGTTAAACAATGTGGTAAAATCTTCCTGAAAATACCAAAACAGGAGGGTTGTCTATGTCAGAAACACCAAATTACTACTCAAAGGACTGGATCGGACAGAGGTATGGACATCTCACAATCACAAGTTACAAGAGCAGGAACTTTGAATGCCTCTGTGACTGCGGGAATACCACCCAAGTCAGGCCAACATTCCTGTTCTCAGGGATGGTCAAAACGTGTGGTAGGAGTTGTAGATTCCATCTCACCGACTGCAAGTTCCCTACCAAGGAAAAACTCTACTTCGTCTGGAAAAGTATGCTCTACCGATGCTACAACCCCAAATCAAAAGAATATCCGAAAATGAAAAAAGACAACATCACGGTCTGTTACGAATGGGGAACTGACTTCTGGGCTTTCCATGACTGGGCGTATAAGAACGGATACGAACCGGGGAAGTGTTTAAGCAGGAAGGATCAGAAAAAAGACTTCACCCCCGACAACTGTATCTTCATCGAAAAGGGTGAGCAGCTTCACAGGAATCGGAACACCAACTTCGGCAAGAAATACGAAGTCAACGGACAGCGGTTGACCCTATCAGAAGTGGCGTGGATGTACGACCTCAATGCGTCCTACCTCCTCAACCGAATGAAGCGTGGAATGACGATGGAAGAAGCAGTAAATACCCCAAAAGGTTCCCACACTCCTGCCTACTACGCCACCCATCCCACCCCCAAACCAGGGGATGTTACAATGTAGTCAAAAAATTCTGAAACTTTTGAAAAACACCAAAAATGAAAGTATAAGGTTTCATTTTCTGAACGCAGGATTTTTAAGCAAAAAACACTAAAATTTGTAGACATTTTAGTAAAAAATAAATTAAATGCATCTCCTGATTAAATGATGCAACAAGAGCGAAAAAAATCCAACAAAAATGTAGTCAAAAATGTCGACAAAAATGGGAAAATGTCGACAAAAAAATGACTACAGTAGCATGCTATATATCTACATTCTTCAATTCCCTGAAGTAAGAGGGTCAGTAGAGGCCGAAATTTTTGTCGACATTTTGTAGACATTGTAGTCAAAAAATGTAGACAAAGAGGGCCAGTCCTGACCCTCCTTTACTTTTCCTCTGCCCTTCCACTTGCCCATACGGGGCATAATCCCCCTTCAGGGCATGACACCACCCCTTGCCATTCTCTGGAAAAGGGACTATAATAGTTTACATAACACAACAGGAGGTGCTGTGATGGATAATGACAAATACCCCTACTACGAATGGCTTGAGGCAGTAATGGAGAATTTAGCCAAAAATGAGATAAAAGCAATCAGTCTTGAGGTAGTATATGATGACGGCACTTGTTCCACGCAGTACTGGAATGTGAACAGGGGAGATCGTGCCTTGATGATGGCGGCTATGGAAGAAGCTCAGATAATGGACACGATAGCAGACAACCGGGATGTGCTGATGGCAATATTGGAGGGGGAGGATGAGGAGGATGATGACACCTCTTCTGATTTCCTGCCCACACTGCCCGATTCCTCTGCCCCTTCAGGGCATTAACACAGGCATAAGAGAGGGCTTTATATTATGGTAGCCTACAACAAACTCCTACCCACCCTGATATCCTCCAGTGAACCGTCACAGTTAAAGGATGCATTCTCCCTGATTAGGGAGTTGGAATTGGAAGGGAGCAGTACCGTCATCGGTGGAGGAGAGCATGGTAGGGACAGTATAAAGTACGATCCCACCAACTTTGCTCTAGCCCATGATTACAATAAAGAAATCCGTAAGGCATCCAATACCCTTCTGAAGTCCAACGTATCCCCCTCTGATATGCTGGACTTGTACTACAAGACTCACCTGTTCGATGCACCGTACAATTTTGACTCTTTCTGCCTGTATATTGAAAAAGATCGCGATGTGAAAAAAAGGTTCTATCTCCCCCGTAGAAAGCAACTCCTCCCCTGTGCATTGGCCCTACAAGACTTGGAGGATGACAAGTTAGACCTTCTTGCCATATCAGAACCCCCCGGAATTGGAAAAACCACTCTTGCCGAATTCTTCCTCGCATGGAAGGTGGGCCGCAGTCCCTTCCTACCCAATCTCATTGGCTCCCATAACAATGCCTTTCTTGCTGGTATGTACGGTGAGATGTTGAGGATTATGGATAGTAGGGGAGAGTATCGGTGGAGTGATGTGTTCCCCGGACTGAGGGTGATAGCTACCAATGCCAAAGACTTGATGATAGGTATTGGCTATGACAAGAAAGACGATATGCGGTTCAAGAGTCTGGAGTTTACTTCCATTGGTGCTGGTAATGCGGGTAAAGTTAGAGCAATGGGACTGCTCTACTGTGATGACTTAGTATCTGACATTGAACAAGCCCTCTCTAAAGACCGTCTGGACAAACTCTGGCAACAATACACTACTGACCTACGCCAGAGAAAAGTCGGTGATAAGTGCAAAGAACTCCATATTGCCACCAGATGGAGTCTGTCAGATATCCTTGGTAGGCTGGAGATGGAGTACGAAAATGATCCCCGTGCGAAGTTTATCAGCTTTCCTGCCCTAGATGAAAACGATGAGTCCAACTTTGACTATCCCTATGGTGTAGGCTACACTACTGAAGCCCTACATAAGCAACGTGACATCATGGACGATGCCAGTTGGAAAGCATTGTTCATGAATCAACCGATAGAACGGGAAGGCCAGCTATACGCTCCTGAAGAACTCAGACGCTATTTCTCCCTTCCTGACCAAGAACCCGATACTATTCTCGCCATATGCGATACCAAGGAACAGGGTGCGGACTACTGTGTGTGTCCTGTGTTCTATCAGTACGGCAATGACTTTTATATGGATGCCATTATCTGTGATAACGGGAAGGTGGAGGTGGTTCAGGAGAGGGTAGCACAACTGTTAGTAGATCGGAAGGTGAGAATGTGTCGCATAGAATCTAACCGTGGCGGCACACTCTTTGCTCAGAACGTGGAGAAGCGGGTGAAGGAGATGGGAGGACTCACCTCGATTACCACTAAATGGACTCAGACAAGCAAGGACACCCGTATTCAGATAAACAGCGCGACCGCAAAGGCCAGAATCCTGTTCAAGGACGAATCCCTATATATTAAGGATAAGGAATACCGGGATGCCATGACCCAACTCTGCTCCTATTCCATGATGGGCAAGAATAAGCATGATGATGTCCCGGATGCGATTGCCATGTTTGTTGATTGGCAAATGTCAGATCGTGCAAATATTGCGCGAATTCTGAAAAGACCTTTCTAATAAGTGGTTGACATAATATTATCGGGTTGGTATAATATGGTAGGTTGACATAATATAATTATCGTAAACCAAGTGCGAGGGGATGTGAGAGCTTGGAATATGAGAATATGTCTGCACCTTCTCCTTCTGTTGTGCGGAATGACCTTTTTGGGCGGCTGGACATCTACTCGCCGTTTGAAGACCTGACAGAGGAGAATGTGGTAGAGGAGCTTAACTCTGCTCTGGTGTATCACATTAAGAATCTGCTTCAGGAAGAGTTCCTGTACTGGTATCGGAGAGGACTTCAGCCCATCTTGGGCCGCACGAAGGAGATCAGGGAGGACATCCTGAACATCGTGCAGGAAAATCATGCAGAGGAATTTGTGGCGTTTAAGAATGGGTACTTCCTGACTGCTCCTGTGAACTATTCAGCCCGGAGGAAGGGCGTACAGACGAAGCTGAAGAAGCTTAATGAGTATCTGTACCGCTCTGGGAAGCACGAAGCAGACAACAAGACTGCGGATTGGTTCCATACTGTGGGCAAGGGCGTTATCTATGTCGAGCCTACGGACGATGACGAGGTTCCCTTCCGTGCCTATGCTCTTGACCCCCGCTCTGCGTTTGTTGTGTACTCCCTGAAGCCGGGGAATAAGCCCGTGATGGGTGTCAACTTTGTGACGGATAATGGTGTGGCGCGGTTCGATGTGTTCACTGAGTCCACCGTCTTCCATCTGACAGGTTCCGTTACCGGGAAGCTCATCACCACGGAGAAGAACCACGATTACATGGCGAGTGCCGTGTCCGTGGAATCCGTTGAGCCGAACGTGTTGGGTAAGGTTCCCATCATCGAGTACCGCTACAACTCCGTCAACATGGGGTGCTTTGAGGCAGTAATCCCTCTGCTTGACGAGATTAACAATATCACCTCCAACGCCTGTGACGGTATCGAGCAGTTCATTCAGACGCTTGCCATTGCCGTCAACTGTGAGTTCCCTGAAGACACCACCATTACGGACATCCGCAAGGCTGGCATGATTGCTCTGCGGAGTATCGGTGAGAATAAGGCAGATTTCAAAGTGCTGACTGAACAGCTTGACCAGACCCAGACGAAGGTGCTGGTGGACAGGCTTTACGATCAGGCCCTCCGCATTGCCGCCCTTCCTGCCCGTTCCTCCGGGCAGAGTACGCAGTCCACTACAGGCAGTGCCGTCTTGGCTAACTTCGGCTGGTATCAGGCCGATTGCGCGGCAAGAAATACGGAGGACTTGTACATTGAGTCCAATCGTCAGTTCGATTCGATTGTTACCGATATCCTCAGACGCAAGGGACTGCTTGACATCAACCTCAATGACTTTGAGCCTGTTTTCACGCATGGAGAAGTAGCAAATGTTCAGGCTAAAGCCCAAGCGTTCCAGACGCTCATGGCGGCTGGCCTCCATCCTGAGTTGGCTATGGCAAAGAGCGGTATCTCCAATGACCCGGTGAAGGATGCGGCAATGTCTGAGAAGTACATCAAGATGGTTTTCGGCGATCCGAATAGGGTGGTTGAAGAGGAAGCGGCTGGTACTGGTAAAGGTGAGGCCACCATCATTGAGGAAGACCGGGATACTGGGGATAATCCCACCGGGGGTGCGGTATGATTAAACTTTCGGTTCTTATTCCTGTCTGGAATCAGGAGGAGCTGGTCATCAAGGCACTCGACCATCTCCCGCGCAGAGATGACATGGAAATTATCGTCCGGGATGACGGAAGCACGGACAACACTCTTGCCAACTTGAAGCAGTATAAGGAAGAGCATCCTGAATTGAATCTCACTATTACTGCGAACAAGGGAAATAAGGGCGTTGCGTACACCAAGAACCGCCTCCTGAAAGCCGCAAAGGGTGAGTTTATTCATCTCCATGACAGTGATGACTATGTGATTACTGCGGACTATAACCGCATGGTCGGCGAGTGGTTGTACAACTGCTCTACGGCAGACATCATTATCATGGACTTGCAGACCAACGAAGGGCGGTTGGTCATCAACAGGGACAACTACCGTATCTGGTGCGCTCAGATTTCCCGGTTTATTAGAAGGGAATTTGCACAGGGCATCACATTCCCGGAAGAAATCAGGGCCGGGGATGATTGGTACTACGCCGAGGATTTGGTAAAGAGGAATCCGAATCAGATTTTCACCGGGGTCATGGCGTACCACTACAACTTCCCCCGTGAAGGGAGCTTGACTAACCTCAAGAGTAAAGGACTCATCTGATGTATGTCAATGTATTCTACTTCCACACTCTGAACAGTATCGGTGGCATCGAAACCTTCTTCTGGCAGTTGGGTAAGAAGTACGGTTCTGACTTTGATATCACCGTGTTCTACCGGGATGGGAACCCCGCACAGGTAGAGAGGCTTCAGAAGTATGCCCGTGTTAAGCGGTTCCGTGACGGCATGAAGATTCGTTGCAAGCGAATGTTCGTATGCTTCAATACCGACATTATGGATAGCGTGGAAGCTGATGAATACTATCAGATGCTTCATGGGGATTATGTGAGTTTGGGTGTGTACCCTGACAAGCATCCTAAGATTCAGAAGTTCATCAGCGTTTCGGAAACGGTTCGTGACTCCTACAAGATGGGGAAGGGCGAGGACAGCATTGTCAGCTACAACCCCTTCTCCCCTGAGAAACCCCGGAAAGTGTTGAACCTGATAAGCGCAACTCGCCTGACACCTGACAAAGGGCAGAATCGGATGGAGGCACTTGCCGAAGCTCTGGATAATGCCAACATCCCGTATCTGTGGACGGTTTATACCGATGTGACGAGTCGGGTAGTCCATAGCCCCAACATCGTCCTGATGCCTCCGAAGCAGAATATCACGGACTATATTGCCAATGCCGATTACCTTGTCCAGCTTTCAGACGCAGAGGGGTACTGTTATACGGTTGTCGAGTCCCTGTGTGCTGGAACTCCTGTCATCGTGACCGACTTCAAGGTCATCCACGAGATCGGCGTAGTGGATGGTGTAAACGGATGGGTGCTTCCGATGGATATGCACCGCATCCCGATTGACGATATATACAAGGGACTCAAGAAGTTCAAGTACACCCCTCCTGCTGACAGATGGGGAGAGTTGCTTGTCCCCGGAAAGTGCGATGAAGACAGCAACCGCATCGTGAAGGTGAAGTGCAAGCGGGTGTATTGGGACTTGGAGTTCAAGCGCGAGATGGCGTATGGCGAGGAGTGGGAAGTGCCTATGTCCCGCGCAGATAAGCTCCTAGACCTTGACTTGGTAGACTGGATAGACGGGTGAGAACATGGACTTAATGCCGTTTGACGAACTGAATAGGTTGGAAGCGGCAATCCCGGAGTACATGAACCGGGAGAATAAGTCTAAGACAGACCTTGACTCCCTTCTCGATATGTTGGAGGACTTGTTCCTTCTGGCCTATGCGAATGGCGTAGAGTCCGTGAATGTAAGCATGGGTGCTGATATATCCGCTGATGTTTCCGATGTGCAGGACACCGTTGACCGGGAGATCGCCGGAGAAACGTGGCGGGAGAGGGTTGAGGATTACTTCCTGAACGGAGGGACTGCGGCAGACATCGTACGGGTCATGGAAACGGAGATGCACCGGGATTACAACGAGGCCGCATTGACTACGGCACGGAAAGCCGGGGCAAAGACGAAGACTTGGATGACCATGATGGATGACCGTGTGAGGGAAACTCACGATTACCTCCAGAGTATGACCGTTGGGATTGACGAGGAGTTCTACACCTATGACGGTGACCACGCCTATGCACCGGGCGGGTTTGAACTGGCAGAGAATAATGTGTCGTGTAGGTGTGTTTTGATCTTTTCCTGATTGCGAGGTGTGAGCATTGAGCGAAACAGTTTTAGTCGCAATAATCACGGGCATATGTGCCGTGTTTGGGCAATGGCTCATCACCCGCCAGCAGACGGCAAAGCGCAGGATAGACGAAGCTGTCCGTGATGCAAAGCTGGATGACAGACTAGCCGGGGTGGAGAAGCGGCTGGATGAACATAACCGATATGCTGAGAAGTTCTCCGCAATTCAGACCGACATCGCAGTCATTAAGAACGATATCAAGACGCTCTATAAGGAGGGCAAGTAATGAAGCTTAAAAACGGTGCGTATGACATCCTCAAGTGGGTGGCACTCATCTGCATCCCGGCCTTGGCTACCTTCTATGTTGCCCTTGCTGGAGTGTGGGGATGGCCTTATGCGGACGAAGTGTCCAAAACCGCAAATGCTGTGTGCGTCCTGCTTGGTGCTTTGCTTGGCATTAGCACCGCGCAGTATAACAAGGATAAACAGTAATCGCACAACCAAAAGTCAGGAAAGACTATAATCGTAAAAGGGAGAAAACCCACCAAACAGACTAAATGCCGCTAGGAAAAGCGGGGTATAAATGTCGTAAGGAGAAAGATATGGCTAAAATTGATGTGTCTAAGATCGAAGGGTATTCCGAGATGTCTGCGGAGGACAAGCTGAAAGCTCTGGAAGAATATGAGTTTGAAGCTCCTGCCCCCAAGGAATCCGAGGAGTCCGCAAAGCTCAAGGAAGCTCTGTCCCGCGCAAATTCTCAGGCCGCTGAGTTCAAACGCCAGCTACGCGAGAAGCAGACCGAGGAAGAGCGCAAAGAGGCCGAGCGCAAAGAGCGTGATGCACAGGTCGAGGAAGAACTGAAGACCCTTCGCCGCGACAAGGCGGTGAGTGGGTATCAGGCACAGTATCTTTCTCTGGGCTATTCTAAGGAACTGGCCCTCAAGGCGGCAGAGGCTATTGCTGACGGTGATGCCGCCACCTCACTTGCCTGTCAGCAGGAATTTATCGAGGCAAAAACCAAAGAGCTTGAAGCCGCCGCTCTTGGCAAACAGCCCAAGCTTTCTGCGGGGATGCCTCCCACGGCGAAGGATGCCGACAAGGACGAACAGAATAAGATGCGTTCTTGGTTTGGCCTCCCTCCCATCAAATAACAAAAGGAGAGATTTGAAATGGCTGTTTCCCCTACCGTTGCCCCTGAAATCAACAACAGCATCGGCCTCGCTTCTCGTTATCTCCCTTTGCTGGACGAGATTTATAAGGCTGAGAGCAAGACTTCCATCCTCGATACCGCGCAGGATCGGGTGCGCTGGAGTCCTGAGTACCACACCTTCTACCTGTTCGAAACCGATATGGTGGCCCTTGGCAACTACTATCGGAACAAGGGTTTCGTGCGCGGCGATGTGACTGCCAGCTGGCGCGGCTACACCCCCCAGTGGGATAGAGGGCGTCAGTTCCTCGTGGACAGAATTGACGATTCGGAGGCATTAGGCATGGCCTTTGGCACTCTGGCCTCTGAGTTCATGAGAACAAAAGTCGTGCCTGAAACCGATGCCGTGCGCTTCGCCACCTATGCGAAGTCTGCCAGCGACTCCATGAAGACCGCTGAGTCCATCAGCACCGGGTCTGGTGCGGTTGCCGCCATCGACCTTGGGACTGAGAAGCTGGACGATGCAGAAGTCCCGTATGAGGGCCGTATTCTTTTCCTGAACCCCACGATGTACCGCTACCTGAAGAGCGGCATCACCCGCTACACCATGAATGGTGAGAACGGCATCGACTATAATGTCGAGATGTACAACGATATGCGTGTCATCGCCGTTCCCAGCGGACGGTTCAACACCGTCTGCACCCTCGCCGAGCCTGAAGACCATGATGACGCTGGCGGCTACACTGCGGCTGGTAGCACCATCAACTTCCTCATCATCCATCCCTCTGCCGTCATGCAGGCCGTCCAGTTCGCCGAGCCTCGCATCTTCAGCCCCGCTGTGGTGCAGGAGGCTCAGGCTTGGATGTACGACTTCCGTCAGTACCACGGTGCGTGGGTCAAGCACCAGAAGTCCAACGGCATCTATGTCAACGCCCCCAGCGTTGTGAGTGCCTGACGAAACCTAAACCGGGGAGGGAGGGCCTTTCCTTCCTCCCCTCCTGCAAAGAGGTGAGTACGCATGACGGATGCTGAAAAGCTGGCGATGGTCAAGCTCCTGCTTGATGACGGCGGGGAAGTCCCCTCCGATGAAAAGCTCAATGGATACCTGACTATCGCAAAGAATGAAATCCTGTACTGGATTTATCACCTTGTCGGCGGTGTGCCTCTGGATGTGACGGATGTTCCTGCCAAGTATGAGAATACTCAGGTCTACGCCGTCATTGCCGGGTACACTCAGGCGGGTGCTGAAGGTGAGCAGACGCACATCGAAAACTCTGTGCATCGTCACTTCCGCTATTCCGATATGCTGGACTACATCCACAATAACGTACTCGCCTATGTTCGTGTCGGGGCGGTGAGTACTGAGTGAGGACAGTCCAGCGCAACAAGCGCGAGATAAGCTATGCTCTGTACTCTGGTGTGACCGATGTGGTGGACTCCGAGGGGAATCTGACAGGTGAACAGACGGTGAGTTATGCCACACCTGTAACCACACGGATGAACGTGTCTGGGGGCAGAGGTAGGGCTGAGATTGAACTGTTTGGTGTGGATAATCCTTTCACCCGGACGGTAGTGACCGATGACCTTACCACTCCCTTCAACACGGATACTATCTGGTGGTTTGAGGCGAACCCTTTGACTGATCCGCACAACTATCGTTGCACCGGGGTAAGCAGGACTATCAATCAGGTGGTCATCGCTCTGGCAGAGTTGGATGTGACACACGGGGAGCCGATGCCGAGTGCGTAGGATCACAATTAGTCTGTCTACCGTTGGGTGCGACAAAGCTCTGAAGGAACTGGAGAAGTTCCGAAAGGAAATCAAGCCAAAGCTCAATGAGGTGTGCAGGAGGCTTGCGGAACTGGGGGCCGAAGAGGCTAGGCGAATCGTCAGCATGGTAGACCCTATGGAGGGGAACACCGATGTTACGATTAGCACCCATCCGATTGAGAACGGTTGGGCAATCTCCGCATCCGGGGCCGATGTTTACTTCGTTGAATTTGGCACAGGTGATATGGCAACATCCACTCACGGATTTGATGTATCCGTTCCTGTATATCCGGGATCGTGGTCTGAAGGGCATGGGCAGAAGTATTCTGTAAATGGGTACTGGTGGTACAACGGGCAGATGCTCACGGAAACCTATTCATACGCTCCGATGTTCAGGGCAGACAGGATAATCCGTGAGAATGTGCGGAAGATATCAAAGGAGGTATTCGGAAAGTGAACTACACACGCAATGCGGTTTATACCCGTGTCGTTGATGCTATCCGAGCCGCCTATCCTACTGCCAACTGCACTTCCCGGTATGTAGCCAAGCCCTCCAAGTTTCCCGCCTGTTATATCCATGAGATAGACCGCACACGGCCTATTGAGAACACGCAACTTGATTTTCAGGATGTCCAGTGGGAGTCTGTCTTTGAGATTCAGGTTGTGTCCACAAAGGCCAATACTGCGGCAACGGAAGCCTACACTATCATGGAGGTTGCCCGGAACACCATGAGCGATATGTACTACCGGGAGTTCTCAGAAACCAACATTGACGGCGGGGATAAGTTCACGATTGTGGGCCGTTTTCGCCGCATTATCGGGGGCGGCGATGTTATGCCGCCCACAATATCTGCATAAAGGAGAGAAATCACAATGGCAAATGCTGTGTCCACTGCCGGGATGATTGTCAAGTATGCGACTGAGGTAACGGCTGGCACTCGCCCCACGGTGAACTATGTCGCCATCCCCGGTTGCAAGGCCATTCCCGGCCTGTTCAACGATCCTAACACCCTCCAGTCCACCCCTCTGAGTGCGACCAAGAACCACACCTATATCGAGGGCCTTGGGGACAGTGGCGGTCCCATCGCCATCACCGTGAACGACTACAAGGAGTTCCGTACTGCTTGGGAAACCTGTGTGTCTGCTTACGCCACCGCGCAGTCGAGCAATCCCGCCAAGGGTATGTGGTTTGAAATCGCGTATCCTGCTGATTCTGACCTCGACAGTTTCTACTTCCCCGGCAAGCCTCTGCCTCTGGGTTTCGGCGGCGCGGAAGTTGATAGCGTCCTTGAGAACAACGCGAACATCGTCCCGACTGGTGACTACACGTTCGCCGCAAAGTCCACCACTTCTGCGTAAGACAAATGGGGCGAGGCAAACACCCCGCCCCACAATTTTATCAACTAGGAGGGTTGACAAATGGCTATGAAGCCCATGATTATTACTGATCCCGAAGAAGGGCGCGAGTACACCCTTGAGTACAATCGGCGTACCGTTGCCAAGGCAGAGGCGGCTGGGCTGGATGTGAACAAAATGGATAGCGCACCGATGACGATGCTCCCGCTCCTGTTCTGGGGTGCGTTTCTGATGCACCATCCCTACATGACGCAGGAAACCACCTCCCGCATCCTGTTTGATGGGCTGAACGGCCTGTCAACCGAGGAAGCCGAATATCTTGGCAAACTCTACGCTGAACCCTTCAAGACCCTTATCTCTGGGGAGGACGAGGGAGCTAAGGAAAACCCTCGCAAACTGACGGTGAAGTTCTGACCGAACCGTCCGAGGAAAAGCAATTCACATACGAAGAAATCTTTGAGGGGGCCTGTCCGCAATACCTCGCTATGGGAATGACCTATGAACAGTATTGGGATGGCCCTCCTTCCATAGCTGTTGCGTACAGAAAAGCGTACCGATTGAAGCGCGAAGCAGAGAATGAACAGGCGTGGTTGCAAGGGTTATACAACTATGACGCTTTCGCCGTGACTCTCGCAAATGCTTTCCGCTCAAAAGGTGCAAAGCGGCAGAATTATTTTGAGAAACCCATAGATATATTCCCCCTGACCGAGGCTGAAAAACAGCGGCGTGAGCGGGAGGAAATGGCAAAGATGCAAGCCGCTATGAGGGCTATGGTACGCCAGCAACGTGCTGAAAAAGCAAAGGATGATGTGTAATGGCAGACACGCTTGAAGCCCTAGAAATAAAAGTTCAACAGAGTGCTACTGGCGCGGATGCTGAGATCAATAAAGTTGCCGCTTCGATTAGAAGTCTGAAAGCCAGTTTGTCTGGTGCAGTCCCACAGTTGCAAGCCCTTGCCTCATCTTTCAAAAATTTGGAAGGTGCGTTTAAGAGCGGGTTTGGAAAGTCCCTTACTTCTGTTGCAGAAGGAATTATGGACTTGGGTGCGGCGGTGAGTATGGTGGGGGATACCTCTGCTATCACCCAGATGGGTACTGCCTTGGCAAGTTTGTCTGGGCTTAATCTCAGCCCCGCAACGATGAAAAACACTGCGACTGCGATTCTTGATTTGTCTGCCGCAGTTGCTGACATCCCGCCTGACACGGCAAATTTGATTGCTACCTTCGGAGCAAGTTTGTCTACTTTGTCTGGTCTGACTCTGAGTCCTGCCACAATAAATAATTTGGCAACAGCAATCTCTAACATTGCTATTTCCGTGATGGGGTTCACTTCGGACTCAATGGACAACCTTGCGAGTTTGGGGTTCGCCCTTGCCCCGCTTGCTACCCTCACAAATAACACAACCACTCTCAATGGAATTGGGCGCGGTATTCTAGCAATAGCGCACTCTGCGTCTATGCTCACTTCGGAAGCTATTCAAAATCTTCGCGATTTGGGTGATGCGCTTTCCAGAATGAGTGTCGTTGGGAATATAGATTTCAGTGGAGTACGACAGGCACTCAACGCTACACAACGTTCCATCCGTGACACCGGGAGTGCGGCAAAAAAGTCTTCTGGGGCAATAGGCACGTTCCTCTCTTCCCTGAAACGGATCGCATTCTATCGGTTCATCCGAACTGTAATCAAGTCCATTACGCAAGCGTTTTCTGAGGGCCTGAAGAACGCATACCTGTTTAGTGACAGCATAACCACATCCGGGCATCGCTTTGCAGAGGCAATGGATTCGATGAAGTCTGCGAGTACGCAGATGAAGAACCAGCTTGGTTCTGCGTTTATTGCCCTTCTCACTGCACTGGAGCCTATAATCGTCCAGCTTGTGAATCTGGTTATTAAGCTGGCAGATGCGATGTCGCAGTTTATCTCTGCGTTTACTGGGACTACCTACCTCAAAGCGGCGGCGGTTTCGGACAAGTTCGCTGACGATATGGCATCCGGGGCGAAGTCTGCGAAGGAATGGAAGAATCAGCTTCTTGGGTTTGATGTAATCAACCGCCTGAACGAGCCGAGCGGCGGTGGGGCTGGTGGTCTGACCCCGCAGGATATGTTTGAGGGGACGGACACTCCGATTTCTGAGTTTTGGCTGAAGTGGGCAGAGCGGATCAAGAAACTTATCCCTACGCTTGAAGACCTCAAAAAGCTTATTAAGGAAATTGGACTCCTGTTTCTTGCGTGGAAGATAGGTAGTGCTTTTGGGACAAGCCTGAAGCAAACGGTTGGTCTTGCCCTTATGCTCTACTCTGCCTTTAAGTTCCTGAGAGATTTCTTGAGGACTTTGGATGAGGGTCTTACTTGGGATAATCTCGTTAAGCTTCTTGCGGACATTCTTGGGATGGCGTTGGGTGCATATCTCGCGTTTGGAAAAATAGGAGCAGGAATCGCCTTGGTTGTCGGCGGTGTTGCATTGGTTGTTGCGGCATTCAAGGACATGGAAAAGAACGGCATGAATCTCTACAACACACTTGGGATGATTGCCGGGTTGATTACTGCGGGTCTTGGTCTGTCCATCCTGACGGGTTCCTTTATTCCTCTTGCCATAGCCGCAATCGCAAGCCTTGTTGTTGCTCTTGTCTATGCCTTTGGAGAAGGTGAAGCCTTTACAAAGGGAATCCGCAATATCTTTGATGGCCTTGGGAAGTTTTTTAAGAACATCTTCAAGGGTGATGTAGATGCCGCTATGGAAGGGCTGAAACAGGCTTGGGAAGGTGCAAAACAGGTAGGCGGTGCTGTTGCTCGTTCCATTCAAAAGGCTTGGCAATCTTTCCTGAGTTGGATTGAACAGCGGCTTGGCCCCGGATGGAGAAAGTTCTTTGAAGATTCTTGGGCTGAGATTTCCAAGTGGTTTGGGAACATTATCACGGGCTTGGGTGGAATCATAAAGTTCATTCAAGGTGCTGTTACCGGGGACTGGCAACTTGCGTGGGAAGGGCTGGAGGATATCGTTCACGGTGTAGTCAATAATATGCTGAGTTTGGTAGCGTTCTTTGTGAACGGTTCTATCCGAGGGTTCAACTCCTTCATTGACGGCATCAACAAAATCGGTGGAAGTATGCCTGACTGGATAGAGGCCGTTTCCCTTGTCGTTCCCGGCCTTGGCACTGCGCTGGCGAATATGTCTAAGATTAACATTCCGCACATTAACGAGTGGACACCGCCTCAGTATGCAAACGGTGGGTTCCCTGATGCTGGCCTGTTCATTGCCCGTGAAGCTGGCCCGGAGATGGTGGGTACTATCGGAGGCAAGACCGCAGTCGCAAACAATGACCAGATCGTAGCGGCTGTGAGTGCCGGGGTTGCAAACGCTGTGAGCGGGGTGCTGGGTAGCGGTAAGGGTCAGGAAATCCACATCTACCTCGACTCCCGCGAAATCAAGTACGGACAGAGTCGGCTGAGTAGAGCAATGGGGGTGTAAGGGATGACGATTACGATAGGCGGTACTGACATCACCAAGTACATCAAGTATCAGGGCGTTACGTTCTCCCGTGAGGATGTGGAGGCCCCAGACGCAGGCCGGGATATGTCGGGCTTGATGCACAGGGGCCGGGTGGCAATCAAGGAAAGAATGGATATCCAGACCATCCAACTTACCCGCGCACAGGCAAAGATTATCCATGACCTCCTTGAACCTGAGTCCTTCTCCGTGACCGTGAACCCCTACCCCCGGACGAATGCCTCCAAGACGATGACGATGTACTCAAACTCCATTAAGACCAATTACGTTATCCACCGTTCTAACGGCGAGGACTTGCAGGAAATGACTTTCCCGCTCGTTGAAATGTAAAGGAGAGGTATAGATGCTTTCCAGAAGCTCTACCTACAACTCCATATTCGCCACCCAGAATCATTCCGTGGAATGGAAAATCACCATCAACGGGACTGATTATGGTATGGACAAAATAGCGGCAGATGTGGGAGGGGGTCACGCCCTTCCCCACATCCACCGTCAGGTTTTTACGGGAAATGCTCCCTCTATCGGTGGTTGCGTATCTGCCACCTTTGAGTGTTCCATCTTTGAGGCGAGTGCGAATGTGCCACGCATGGCAACCGTAGTCCCCAAGTATCGCCTCCTAACCGAACTGCAAACCTCTGAGTGGATCACTCTTGGCACGTTCTACATCGACACCCGGAGCGTGGATGAAATCAACGGCATCCTCGACCTGTCCTGCTATGATTCCATGCTCAAGGCAGATGGGGCAGAGGGGAAGACATATGCTGACCTGACTGCTTTTGACGAATGGCCTCAAGACATGGACGATGTGGTGAACGAGATTTGCGACATTATCGGCGTGACGCTCGACTCCCGCACTACCATCCATAGTGGCACAGGGTACAAGGTCGAGTACCCCAACGATCTGACAATGCGTGAGGTACTTGGCTACATCGCAGTTCACCATGCCGGGAACTTCACCATCACCCCTGACAACAAACTTCGCCTCGTCCCCCTGACTGGCAACTCCGACACTCTCAACCTTGGTACGAATACCGCACAACTCCACACTGCTCCAGCCTTTAGTGCATGGAGTAAAGTTACCGTCTATTGGGACGATGCCGAAGCCTACGAATCAGGAAGCGATACGGGGAGGGAGCTTGTCTGTGAATCCCCGTGGGCCACACAGGAAACGGCGAATGGCATCCTGAGCGCAATCAGCGGTACGACCTATCGCCCGTATAATGGCAGTGGTTCTTTCATTGACCTTGCCCTTGAAGTGGGGGACAAGGTGACGGCAGGATACACAGGCGAGGAAATTACCTCCCCGGCTTTTACCGTTGATGTTACTGCCGAGGTGCTGGAAGTAGCTGGGATTGCGGCAGAGGGGGAGCAGGAGATAGACCACGAATACCCCTACGCTGACTACGTTGACCGCTCCCTGAATCGCAAGGTTGGGCTGAACTCCAACTATTATGGCGTAACGATCTCCCGCAAAATGGGCTTGGAGATCAAGCGAGGGGACGGGGCCAGCTACGCCGTATTCAACAGCGATAAGTTTGAGATGGATGCCCTGATCGATGGGGTAATGAAGCGGAGAATCTACTTCGACCCTATCTCCGGGGATTACATCTTTGACGGGCGGCTGGGGGCCGATGCCGTGTTTACCGATTCCCTCTACGCCGAACAGGGGGATATCGCCGAACTCACCGTTGACCGACTCTCCACCTCTCGCCGGGTGAGAAAGTATATCCTCTCCGACACCTCCGATGACAACTATATCCGCATCCAAGACAACGTGATCCAGCTTGTGACGGGCGTGGTGGATTCGTCTGCTCTGCTGGCAACTGAGGACAATGATGTGCTGGCATCCGAAGACGATGAGGCTATTGAGTCCGAGGGAACTCCCAGCGTGGCAGTACAGGCCACCAACCGTTGGGGACAGGGGCTTTACTGGCAGAAACAGCCTGTGAGCCATAACGCACAGGGATACCCCACGGACGCAAACGGGAATCAGATCTATGCCACCACCACGCAAACGGATTGGCCCGTGTATACCTATCAGTATACCGAACTGGTCAAGGCTCAGTACAGTTTCGTGTCGCTGAACGGCGTATATACGCCTCAGATCATTCTTGGTGCCGGGGACAGCAACGGACTATCCAAGGGCTATATTTTCAAGACAGTCGATAATATGCTCTTGCGGTATGTGACCTCTGCCGGGAAGAACACGGACATTCGGCTGGCGAATGACGGTTACGTTGAGATCGATTCGCTCAGACGGGCCGTACAGATGGATTTCAGCAACTTTGACAGTGGTTATTTTACCGAAATCCTTGACGGCGGCATCGGGGTGACTTATGCCGTGGAATTTGATGGGGATGGGAACCCCATCAAAATCTATGACGGGGATCATGAGTGCAGGATTGTGTGGTGAGTTTATGCCTTACGACAGAGCTTCATTTTTAGCTGGAGTCGCAGCAGGACGGAATATGCGGAGTTACCCAATGTTTGAACATGCACAAGGGTCGTTCTTCCGCTTTACCGTTTGGATCGATCAGACGCATACCTCAATGACTGCTGAGTTTATCGCAAATATGATCGGCACGATCTCATGGGGAGACGGGTCTGAAACAGAAGTGTCGAGCACTGGAAGTCGCTCATATTCTCACATGTATAATTCCGAGGGCACCTATTACGTGAAGCTTACCGGAAAGATTTATGGCCTCCGATTCGGGGTTGTGAACACATCCAATTTGGCTCCATATACGCTCATTTCGATTGACACCCCATTCCCCCCTTTGCCGGAAGACGCTCAAAGACCGTATGGAATAAGTCTTCGGGAAATGTTCTATCGGTGCCAGAATCTTCGATATTTGCCGACTGGACTTTTCAAAAACTACCGCGAAGATGGCATCCGGTTCAATAGCATGTATCGGATGTTCGGATATTGTTCTTCGCTGGTTTCGCTACCGGAGGATTTGTTTGTCGGTCTGCATTTTGGAAGCGGGACGGGGGATTATGCAAAATCGTGTGAAAGCATGTTCTATGGGTGTTCGTCCCTCATTTCGCTCCCGCCCAAGATTTTTGATAATCCAGAGCTGGCATATTTTGAGAACACCTACCGAATGTTTAATAGGTGTTCATCTCTTTACGATGTGCCTGAGCATCTTCTTGACTATTTAGCGAACAGCACCACCTGTTATCAGATGTTCTATCAATGCACATCCTTGAGACGAATCCCGGAAGGAATGTTCCAGGGATTCAAGTCCGAGACGTTTTATGGTTGTTTCAACGATTGTTCTTCTCTTGTCGAAGTCCCGGATGCGTGTTTCAAGGGTTGCTCAATGGCAACAACATTCCAACTGTGCTTCGATGGTTGTTCGTCTGTGAGAAGTATAGCGGCGGATGCGTTTGAGGGATGCTATGCGGTGACAAACTTCGGATATGCGTTTCGACGCTGTGCGGTGACTTCTATCCCGTCAGGGCTGTTTGACGATTGTTCGGCTGTCACATCGTTTGCTGGCGTTTTTTCATATTGTCCGCTGACGAGCATCCCCGAAAGTATGTTTGAACATTGTCCGAATGTAACGAATGTCGGTGCGGCGTTCTATGGGACACACATTACAAGCATTCCGGTACTGTTGTTTGACAACTGTTCTCTTTTGAGTGATTGCGAGCGCACATTCTATGAATGTGATTATTTGCTGTCAATTCCGTCATCTCTGTTTGACAATTGTCCGAACATTAGTAATTTCAGAGAGACGTTTAGCGGTTGCAGAGCTGTTGTGTCTGCTGTCCCGGAGCTGTGGGTCTCGTATCCGGGTATAAATTCATATTATTCATACGACTGTTTTGCATCGTGCACCAATGCTCTGAATTACGCCGACATTCCGGCAGCGTGGAGGTAGTGATATGGCTGTTGCGGATAAAACCTCGTTCCTGATCGGCGTACAGGTGGGACGAAGGTTAAGAATATGGGATGCAGCCCGTGAACGGGAGCAGGAGCAGACCCGCACGGCGGAGGTACTGGAACTCCCGGACGAACAGGAGGAAACGCCTGATGGCAGATGAATTTGACCTTGTAAAAATCTCCGAACTTCCTGCCGCTACCACGCCGGGGGAATATGATGTGCTTGCCGGAGTGCAGACCGGGGACACGAAGCAGTTTTCTTTTGCCGTCCTTCTTGCGTGGATGCAACAAAGTATCACCGCAACCGCTATAGGGGCTGTGCCGCAGACCCGGAAGGTAAACAACCACGCCCTAACGGGCGATATCACCCTGACTGCGTCCGATGTGGGAGCCATTCCTACCTCCGAAAAGGGAGCGAATGGCGGCGTTGCGGAACTGGACAGCAGCGGGAAGGTCCCGTCCGCGCAGCTTCCTGCCATCCCATCCACAGCGGCAGATGTGACCTATGACAACACTCAATCCGGGCTGACCGCTGACGATGTTCAAGACGCAATAGACGAACTGGCACGGGGCGGTGGTGGTGGAAGTGCCGCAAGCGTGACCTATGACCCTACTACCTCCGGCCTGACAGCAACAAATGTGCAGGATGCTATTGATGAGGTGGTTGACGATCTGGACGGGAAAGCGAATCAATCCCAGCTTGCCTATGTGGAAACAGGCACAACGGCAAGCCGGAATTACACCGCCGGATGGCACATCTCTTTGAACGGTCTGCTCTACACGGCAGCTACGGCGATCGCAAGTGGAGCAACCTTCTATACCTCTGGCGGCAACAAGAACCTGACCGAGTGCGTGGGTGGGGGATTCAACTCCATAGGCATAAGCCAAGATGTATCTGGGATTACTTGGGGGAGAATCACCAAACGCAACGGGGTTGTAACTATAACATTCACGCTTTCGGCAAGCACCGTTGGAAATGTTAGAGACTATCAACTTCCTGCTGGTTATTACAGACAGGGAGAGGAGATGTTTCTTGGAGTTATGTATAGACCGCAAGGAACGGTAAGTTATTATTCCGGGTTTATCGGAATCCTAGACGGGCAGATAACAATTTTTCAATACACCAGAAGTTATGGAAGTGCCCGCGTAGACGCTGCAAACACGGATACAATTTTGGGAACTGTAACTTACTTAGTCTAATCATTATGGAGGTACACCATGCAACGTCAAATCTTCATTGTTTCTGCATCCATCGTGGACGCAAACGGGGCATTTGCCAATCTCAGCGGCTACCCCAAGACCTTTGATTCCCACAACTACGGGGATGATATTGACAAGGCTCAGAGACGGGCAATCGGTGATATGTCTGAAGCCTATGGCGCAATGTGCAAAAGGGATGACCGACAGCTTCAAACGGTCATGCTCATGACCGCAGACGGATTCGTTATCAAGAAAGAGAGTATCGGTCAGATTGCGGATTTGCCTGACCCGGAGGAAGCCAATGAGCCTGAGTAAAGTCATCGAGATCGCGCGGCTGGAGCTGGGCGTGACGGAAGATCCACCGGGGACGAACCGGGTGAAATACTGGGACATCTTCGGCCCTGAGTGGCAGGGTAATCCCTGGTGTGTGGCATTTATCGCATGGTGCTTCGATAAGGCCGGGGAGAGAATGGCCTTCTTCGGCGGCGGGAAGACCGCAAGCTGCGGGACGCTGCTGCGCTGGTACAAGGAGCAAGGTCTGACCGTGGATGTTTCTGACATTCAAGTGGGTGATATTGCCCTGCTTAATTTCCACGGCGGCAAAGACACAGAACATTGTGGGCTGGTGGTGGGCAAAGGGGTAGAAAACTTCTACTGGTTTGTCAAGACCATTGAAGGGAACACTTCGTCTGGTGGTAGTCAGGACAATGGTGGAGCCGTCTGTGAAAAAGAACGCTATGAACACCAAATCGTTGCCGTCTGCCGTCCCCAGTACCAACCAGAACCCGTAATCGTGGACGATATTACCGGGCATTGGGCCGCTCCAGCTATTGAGTGGGCGAAGGAAATGGGCCTGATTAAGGGATATCCTGACGGCAGTTTTAAGCCGAATCAACCCATTACACGGGCCGAGGCTTGTGTCATGTTTGAGCGGTTTTATGAGTTGCTTTGGGAGAACGATATGTGCTAAGTGCTTCTTCACACTTGACGGTCGTTCAATGTGAATTAGCACTTATCAAGTTCTAAACACAATCGTTAGCCTATCCATATCAACCTCAATCTTATCTATCGCACTCTTCCATACTGCCCTTCTCTCTTGCCGGGTGAAGGTTGAATAGCTCTCTCTGAGGTCTTCCCCGGAGAGGGCTATTTCCTTTATGCGAGGGGTGGGTGTCTTGATGATGGGAGGGACGGTCAGAGCGTCCTTCCGTTTCTGATACTCCTCCCGTGAAATCTCCCCCTCAATGTACAGTTCTGTCAATCGTTCCAACTTCGCCGTGTTATCTATCGGTTTCGGAGCAGGAACAGAATACTCCACTTGTGCGGACATTTTCTCTATCTCATGACACACTTTTGCGAGGAGGTAATCTTCAATCTCTGACTCGATCAGGTACTTGTTGTTTGAGCAGAGGTGGTCACGGTAACAACCAGCACAGCGATATCTATATCTTTTCCCCGGAGAGTATGTGGTGTTACAGTTCCCCACTAGCTTCCTGCCACACTCCGAGCATACCAACAACCCTGAGAAAAGATAGACTCTCCCTGTGTCGTTTGTGCGGTCGGAGCGTTTCCCAAGCATGGCCTGTATGCCCGAGAAGGTATCATCATCCACCAGCCTGTCGCAGAATCCCTCCACACCATCATGCCGCCCGGTGTAGATGGGGTTAGTCATGAGTCGGTAGGCAGTATTGTACACTACTTTGATACCATACTCATGCAGATAGGACTGAGCCGCCACCACGGAGCAGGATCGGTGGCATACCCTGAAAGCCTCTGCAATGATTGGGGCATCTCCGTTGGGGGTGAGCCTCTTGTCCACCACCGAATACCCCCTTGGAGGCTTGCCACTCCACTCTCCACGCATGAACTTGTGTTCAAGGGTAGTCCTCAACCTTTCCCCTGTGCGGCTGGACTCATGTTCCGCAATCGCCAACATCAGGTGCATTTTGAATTTCCCGGTGGACGAGATGGTTTCGTAGTCCTCAAGAATCGCAGTCCACGATACCTTGTGCCTATCCATCACATCCACTGCCTGATAATAAAGCTTCACGCTACGGAAGAACCTGTCCAGCCGGGTGAAGCAGAGAGCATCTACCTTCATTCCTGCCTCCAAGTCATCCATAAATCTGGACAACGCTGGGCGTTTGGGGTAGGGGCGTTTACCAGAGACTCCCGCATCCACATACTCCCCGATAACTGAATGACCGTTCTTTTCTGCCCACGCTCTTAGGTCGGTGAGTTGGTCACCAAGGGATAGGCCGTGCTTGGCTTGCTCGTCTGAGGAGACTAGACACGAGCGTATAAACACACTCGCATTGGGCATCACCTTCTTACTGTACGTTTTATAGGACACCTACTGCTATATACTCACTTTGCGAGTAAGAAATGGACAGACAGGAGGATAATTGAGTATGACAGACGAGGAACTTCTCATTCTTTGGAATCGTCACCCTGAGTTGCATCAAACGATTCTGCTTCTCTTAGCATCTTCACAACAAGATTCTGCATCATCGGAGTCGCACGATGATAAAGATTAAGCACCTCCGCATCACCCTCGCTAGCCTCTGTGCTGGCGGGGGTTTCTTCTTCTGGGAGTTCACCGAGGATTTCCGTGATACGTTTCTTCATAAAAGGTAGAGGTTCTACACCGTTCAGCCAATTACCAACAGATGCCTGTGAGCAAGGAATTTCTTTTGCCAGCTTGTACCTACTCATTCCTTTTAACTCCATTAGTCGCTTCAAGGTTTCCGCAAAGTCCATAATCTTGACCCCCAAAAATATTTTCAAGAAAATACTTCAACCCTGTTGACATTGCTTCAACCCTGTGGTAATATGCTTCATGGATGGTAAAACTTTACCACACCCTCCCCAAAACTGGGGAGCGAGGAAGAGGCAGGAGTGAAGTATTCACTTGTGACAGCAACGCAATTATACTTCACTCTTTGCCTACTTGCAATAGGAAGGAGGCAAAAATTTTGAGGTTTGCGGAAACGCTGGCAAAACTCATGCAGGAACGAGGAGAAACGCAGTACCGTCTTGCCAAGGAAATCGGCGTATCTCAGGCCGCAGTGAAGAATTGGCTGGACGGAAAGACCACTCCGATTCCGAGCATCAGGACGCTACTTGACGCTCACTTCGGGACGGAAATCAGCTATGCAAATCAAGACAACAAATCCCCCTAACTACCAAGCCCTGTCCCGTGTGTGGATGTCTATTCTGGCACACAAGGCCGGGGGAGTAGCAGAGGGAGTAAGAGTGGAGGTAAAGAATGACTATCAGACAGAAGAAGCGCATCTGCACTGTACTGGGCTTCACGCTCTTGGTGCTGATGCTGGGGTTCGTGGGAGGAATGGAACTGGGGACTCTGCCGATGGGTAAGGGAGCGTTCCTTGCGCTGGGTAGTGAGTTGGTGGGTACGTTCCTGCTCTATAAGGCGGGTGTGATCCGTGTCAGGTGAGTATATCAGCCGGGAGACGGCAATCAAATCCACATGGATGATTCTTGTGGGAATGGGTTATCCGAAGAGTGAGAACGGGTCGCTGGGGAGAACAGTTGAATCTGTTTTCAAATCTGCACCAGCCGCCGATGTGGTGGAAGTGGTCAGATGCGGAGAGTGTAAGCATTATCGGTCTTGGGGCAGAGTCTATGAACGGAAGGATTATACGGGATTGTGTACGGAGTGGAGCAATATGTCGGTTCACAAAACCGAGTTCTGCTCCCGTTCCATTCGCAAGCGTAAGGACGGGGGGCAGGGCGAATGAAAATCGTTGAGAAAAAGCCCGTGCCGATTTACGAATCCACTTGCCCTGAGTGCAAATCAGTTTTTCGGTACAAAAAAGTAGAGGTTTCGTGGTCGCATATTACTTGCCCTGTGTGCGGGGTTTCCATGTGGGCAGAAACCATCCCTGTTGAGATGGACGGAGGGCAGGACGATGGCTGAGACAGGAGGCCACCACATGACCTTACCCACAGCAATCATCCACGTTCTGACCACCATGTCCCTACTCTGCAACCTATCACTAGCACCTATCCAGCCGCCCTACACCCCAGACGAGGAAAGCGTAGTAGCCCTAGCCCAGACCTTGTACGGGGAGTGCAGAGGGTGTAGTGAGCTTCAGCAGAAAGCGGTTTGCTGGTGCGTGTTTAACAGGGTGGATGACCCAAGATTCCCTGACACCATCATCGGTGTTGTCTCAGCACCCGCCCAGCTTCAAGGTTATTCATCCTCCAATCCCGTGTGGGACAATCTATACGATGTGGCCTACTCCTGCATGGTCGATTGGCATAACGGGGAGAACCGGGTGCTGGACGATGATATGTGCTGGTTCTCAGGATGGAACAGAATAAACCACTTCCGTAATGCTTGGCTGTTTGAGGATGCTACGAAGTGGTGGGAAGAACAATAAAAGCGTACCGCCCCGGATGCCGACAATCACCCGGAGCGGTACAGAGAGAAGAAGGGAGGTAAAACATGGAACCCGACAAGAAAGAAGAAAGAGAGGAGCGACACATTATGTCAACCGAATACTATCACAAAAACGGGGAAAAGTCAATGGGTATTTTGGCCCATGCTCTGCGGGTCTGGCCCAATATCATCAGCAGTCTGAATGAGAGCAATATCTACATCTTGGGTGTCATGTGGCACAGCATGGATAGCAACCCTGAAATCCATGTTCACAACATCCCCCAGCTTATTGCATGGGCGTTGCCGAGAGTGGTGCATCCTCGACTGGAAGAACACAGTGATATCTACCCTTGGAAGGTGATCTACACCGTGGATGGAGTGGATGTGTTCGCTCTGATGACTGAGGAAGAGAGGGCAGAGTATTATCCTTGACTTTTCCCGTTTAATCGGGAGTGAGAGAAATAGATTATCGAATCATAGCATCAGGGTCTACGGGGAATGCGGTCAGGATCGGGAACATCATGATTGACTGTGGGGTTCCGTACAACAAACTGCGGGATGAGTTATACAAGGTCAACACCCTCCTGATAACTCACATCCACTCTGACCATATCAAGATTCCCACCTTCAATAAAATCCTGTCCGAGTTTCCCCGTATCAAGACCTTCGCTAACCCAACCGTAGCTTACAAGTTTCACATCAACGAAGTCATCAGTACAAGCCCCTTTGAAACTCCGAGCGGAATAGTTATAACCCCTTATCCCGGAAGTCATGACACAGAGGTCACATACTTTACTTGGGAGCAGGATGGGGAGCAACTAATCTACGCTACTGATACCTGTCTGGTGGAGAATCCCAATGGCCTGAAGTTTGACTGGCTGTTTTTGGAATCCAATTACGATGAACAGAAGTTGACAGCTATGGCGAAACAATACGCCAACCGTCACTACGATCCTTGGGTAAGTTCTCACCGACACCTGAGTACCCAGCAGAGCAAGGCATTCTACTACTGCAACAGGAGAGGCCCGGAGAGTCAATGGGTGGAATTACACAAATCTGGGAGGTTTTACTGACGGAAAAGAAAGAAATCGTTGCCTATATCAGACGCTTTCACCGGGATTATGGATTATCCCACCATCCCCTCTGTCCTGCCTGTGGGAAGGAAATCCATGAGGAGGATGCCGACCAACTGGAAGCAAGCAAGAGCCGGGAGGGAGTGATCCTGATTCACAAGAAATGCTACAAGAGGGAGGTGAAACCCCATGCCTGACATCATCATCTACACTCCCGGTACTGTCCGATTCCCTGAGTTTGAGGACTATATCAACAAAGCACAGGCCGTTGCCGAAGTGCTGAACAGCACGACATTAACGGAAGACAACGTGTCAGAAGTCCGACAAACTCTTGCCAATGCCCGGAAGATAGTCAACGCTCTTGAAACCAGACGGAAGGAAGTCAAGGCCGCGATCCTTGAACCCTATACTGTCCTTGAGAAACAGGTCAAGGTCATTACCTCCATCATCAACTCTGCCGATGACGAACTCCGTGCCAAGGTGAAGGAGATGGAAGAGAGGGAGAGAGAGGACAAGAAGGGTGTACTAAGGGAGATATGGGATAAACGAATCCCCATGTACCACTTCCCTGAATACATCTCTGACCCCTTTGAACGCTGGATTCAGCCCCAGCATACCAACAAGACCTATCCCATTTCCAATTCCGAGAAAGACATGACAGCTTGGATGGAGCAGAGGGAGAGGGACTGTGAGAGCATCATGGGGATGGAAGCGGCAGGATATATCATGGATGCCTACGCCCAATCCCTTGACCTTGCCTCTGCAATCAGTACGGGAATGGCCCGGAAGAAGAAGGTGGAGGAAGTCAATACCAAAGTTCCTGAATCTGTCCACGAACCCTGTGCTGTGTTCTATGTCACCGGGGAAGCCAACATTCACTTTGCTGAATTATTATTCAATAATAACAAAATCACTTACAGAAAGGAAATGCAATAATGGAAATCCGCGAAAATCTGGAACTCATCGAAGTACGCTATGAACAGGACAACAAGAAGGCCATCCTCACCTTCCTCGACCCGGAGAGGGGAGAGATCAGGGAAGTCAACTTCAACCGCCAGTCCTTCAAGGACGGTAAGTATCAGGATGACCCTGAGAAAGCCGCCAAGGTGGACGGTTGGTGCAAGGAACACTTCAACACCACCTTTGCCAACCTTCCTTCCTGTGTGGGCCAGAAGAAGACCGTGTACTGCTACGATACCTTCTCCTCCCTCTTTGAGGTGGAACAGGTGGAGAAGTTCACCGAGGCCCAGAAGGGGAAGCTTTACCAGACCAGCATCAAGGAGATCAAGCTGGATGACTACTGCATCAGGATTCGGTATGAGATCGAGGGAAAGACCTACGAATCCAAGATGACCTTCGGCAAGTATGTCGAGCAGATGAAGCAGTGGTTCATCGACCCCATCAAGAAGGACAAGACTCTCCAGAAGTTCAAGGAGAAGTACGGCAAGCCCATTGAGGAGGCCGACAAGCTGGTGGGAGCCAAGCTGATCGTGGAGGTCAAGGCGGCGTTTGGGAGCCATTTCTACGGAGATGTGAAAAAGTTGCCCGACTGAGTGGGCATCGTACAATACCACAAGACAGTAGGTGATGCCCTGTGAGCAACGAAAAGCTGTTGTTCTATGACTGACATCGAATGCTTCCGATACGATTCCCTTGCGGTACTCAAGGACATCAACAACTCCATAGTCGGCGTATGGTGGAATAATCCTCCGGGGCAATACCCGGAGGACTCCCCCAACGGGTTTGAAGGGGTAGAGAGGGTAATAGCTGATTGTACCCTAGTTGGATACAATAATCATCACTACGATGACCTTGTGCTGAGTGCCATGCTTTCTGGTGAACCTCAGAGCAGGATAAAGGCACTGAACGATGCCATTATCGGAGGTCGGGAAGAGGAAACCTTGGCCTACAAGAGAAGGGCATCCAACCTCAATACCCTTGATGTCATGCAACAGATAGATGTGTCCATGCCCAGTCTGAAACAGATTGAAGGGAACATGGGAAGGTCGATTATCGAATCAGAGATTGATTTTGACATTGACCGACCCCTGACCGAATCCGAGAAACAGGTAATCCTCCAGTACTGTGCCTATGATGTAGAAAACACAATCCGTATCTATAAACTCCGGGAAAAGTCCTATTTCCAAGTCAAGGATGCTCTGCTGGAAATGCTCCCGGAACGTAGCAAACTCAAGAATCCCCGTAAGCTAAACACCACTACCCTCTCTGCCGATATCCTGCTGGAGAAACCTTTACCGAAATGGGCAGAGATGAGGCTACCAGAAGATGTCAGGAACACTCCTAAAGTACCTGAAAAAGTGTGGGAAATGTGGCACTCGCAGGAGTTGACAAATGACAAGGAAGCCAAGGACGAGAAGATCACCGTCAGGGAGTTTGGGTGTGATATCACCTTTGCTTCCGGGGGATTACATGGAGTGGCAGTACAGGGGAAGGAGTTCAGGGGAGTCAAGCTACTGGATGTGGGGAGTATGTATCCGTCCATTGTAGTCAACCTTCAAGCCCTTGGGGAAGGAACTGACTTGTACAACGGTATGAGGACAGAAAGACTCAAAATCAAGAAATCTGACCCCATAAGGGCCAATGCTCTGAAGCTGATTTTGAACAGTGTTTACGGAAATCTCAAGAACCGATATTCCATCCTTAACAATCCTCTGGCCTCCCTCTCAGTCTGTGCCTATGGGCAGCTTGCACTCTTTGATTTGTCTAGGCGGCTATATGAGGTGGGATATACCTTAGTCAACCTCAACACCGATGGTGTGGCATTCGTGGACTACAGAGGGGTGGGCAACGCTTGGCAGGATGTTCAGGGGGCATGGGAGGAAGTCTATCACCTGAATCTTGAGTTGGATGAGTTCGACAGATGGATTCAGAAGGATGTCAATAATTACGTTGCTGTCGGAACCGATGGCCATATCAAGACCAAAGGTGGGGACTGCAACAAGTACCATGAGGACAAGCTGTTCTCCAACAACAATGCCCGTATCATCCATAAAGCCCTTGTTGACAATCTCCTCTTCGACATCCCGGTGTCCAAGACTGTCCGTGAGCATTTGGACGAACCTGTGCTATATCAGTACATCCTGAAAGCTGGACGGACTTACCTTGGGGTGGTAGATCAGGATGGGAACGAATATCAGAATGTGAACAGAGTATTCGCTACCAAATCCGATACTGGTGTCCGACTCTACAAGAAACGAGCTGACGGTGGGTTGGTCAACTTCCCGGATATGCCAGACAATATGCTGGTATGGGATGGAGAGGTATCTGACCTTGCACCAACTTTCAGAGAAGTGGTGGATATCTCCCATTATTGCAAGGTCACGGAAAAGAAACTGGAGGGATGGAGGTAGTGTAGTGTTCATAGAGTTCAAACCCGGCGAGAAACACGCCGCAAAAGGCGCGGATACTGCCGAAACCCCTGACTCGTTTAATGACGCAGGATGGTTGCTGGATAAGGATGAGGTAGTCATAGACATCGACTGTCTGAGTAAGGAGCAAATCTCCGAGTTCATCAAGAGGTTCGATATCAAGACTCAGATAGTATGGACAGATCGTGGAGCGCACTTCTACTTCCAGAAATCTCCCGGTTATTCCAGAGCAAAAAATGGTGTCTGTGCGCTGGGATTTGTAATCGAAAGCAAAACCTCCTCCAACTCCCCCAACGGTGTGACTATCAAGAGGAACGGTGTACTCAGAACGATTGATAATCCCGGTGAGCGGGAGATCATCCCTTGGTATTTCACTTCAGGTAAGCAGTACACTTCCATGCTGGGGATCGGTGAAGGGGATGGCAGGAACAACGCCCTGTTTGCCCACAAGCAGAAACTCGACAACAACCCTGATTCTGACAAAATCTGCCGATACATTAACGAAGTCCTGTTCGATAAACCTATGGATGAAACCGAGTTCAATAACATCGTCAGAAACTGGACTGGTGGTAATGGGGCAGATTCCGAATATGACCACGCAACGAATATCATGAACGAGTACCGATGCGTGAACTATCAGGGGAGTATCTGGTGGTGGAACGGTGTGGAATATGTCACAGACGCTGACGATAACCACCGTCTGAAACAGATGATTGCCCTTCGCGCACCGGGGAAGAAGACAAGGTATTGGGAGGAGGTCATCAACCAGATAGAGTTCCGGGGCCAGCACAGGGATGGGTGTGATTTCCCGATCCGATTCAGGAATGGGATTCTGGATGAAGGGGAGTTCGTGGACTTCCCCGGATTTCAAGAGTTTACTCCATACTTCATTGATGTGGACTATGACCCCAACGCTCCTGCTATCCCGGAAGTAGATGACTACATCAACCAGCTTACTGGCGGCGATCCTGACTATAAACTTTTGTTGGGTGAAGTCATGGGATACCCTCTGATTGTCAACCCTGAGAGGATTCGCAGTGTAGCGAAGTTCTTTATCTTCCGGGGGAATGGGGCAAACGGGAAGAGTACCATGCTCCAGATCATGAGGCGAATCTATAAGGAACGGAACTGTTCCGCATTATCCATCAAACAGTGTGCTGACCCACGGTATCAAGTGTCGATGCTGGGTAAGTTGGCTAATCTTGGTGATGACTGTGAACCAGAAACCATCAACAATGACCAGATGAAGATACTCAAGAATATTTGCTCTGCCGATACCATAGAGGCCCGGAGATTGTACCAGCAATCCTTCTACGCAACCTTTACCGTAAAGTTGATATTTACCTCCAACTCCGATATCAAGTCATTTGAGAAGGGCTATGCGTTCAAGAGGCGAATCCTGTGGATGCCCATGTTCAACGTAGTAGACAAACCAGACCCCGCCTTTATCTCCAAGATGACCACCCCGGATGCCCTGAAGTACTGGACAAGACTGATGGTGGAAGGATATCAGAGGATATACCGTAACAAGTCCCTGACCTTCTGCCAGAAGGTGAAAGACTACAATGACCAGTATCATATGGAGAATAACCACATGGCCTTGTGGTTGAGCAACATCGACATTGATATGGTAATAATTGGTAAGACCCCCAAGGAAGTCCGATCTGCCTATGAAGACCAGAATGACGATACCGACAAAAAATACTCTCCCAAACTCCTGAACGAACAACTCAGGGATATGGGCATAGGTCTTGGCAGTAAACGGACAGGAGATGGTAGTAAGCGGGTCTATATGAGGCAGAGTGACACCAAGCAATCCCTGTTTGGAGTCAGCAAGGGAGGAACGAATGATGAGTAAAGGCAAAGTCTGCACCTCCTACTGTAAACCCTGTGTCTACGCCCGGTGGAATCACCATTGCACACTACTCTGTGACTACATCGGAGTAACAGGGCAAAGGAGAGGATGCCCTCCCGGTGATGACTGTGAGAAACGGGTCATCGGGGAGAAGAAAGCAAATGTCGAAACCATGATATACAAGGGGAGGAAGTTGTGATGAAGTGTCCTGTCTGCAATATCAAAATCCCCTGTGTGGGTGGGCAAGACCTGAATGACGGGTCTATAAGGCAGAGGAGATATAAGTGTCCCTCCTGCAAGAGGTTGGTCTATACCCTTGAGGAAATCACGGGAGTAAAAGAAGGGAGAAAGAATGAAGGTAATTCCTAACTGTACGCTGGGCCGCTACGGAGCAGATTCCAACTGCGCTTTTGAGCGCAGACCACCCAACTGCAACGGATGCGGCTGGGATCAGTTTGAGATCGGCAGGAGGGCTGAGTTATTGAAGGAGAAGGGGCTAGAACCCATCTCCGAGAATCAGAGGAAATGGCTCAGAAGTCAGTGGGGAGCAAAGGTTGATGGAGAGATAAGGGGGTTGAGGGTGTAATGAGTATGATGGATCAGTCCCCGGATAGGGAAGAATGGCGAGGGCATCTTGCTCCAAATTACACCCCTCCCAAACTCCCCGGAGCAAAGTCCGATGCAGGAAAGCTCAAGCTCTCTGATGTACCCCCTGAGTTGATCGAAGCGGTAGCAAAAGTCAGAGAGTATGGGAACAGGAAGTACGCCGATCCTGACAACTGGAAACGTGTAGACCCTGAGAAATTCCACGATGCCCTACTCCGTCACGCTCTTCACTCTTGGGCAGACTGGAGGGCAGTAGATGAGGAAAGTGGACTCCCGGCGATATTCCACATTGCCTGTAATGCGGCTTTCCTGTGTGCGTTTCTGATGGGTGAGAACAACGATGCCTAAATCACGAACCAAGAAACACCCTCCCCACAAACCCAAAGTCCTGAAATACGATCCCCGCTACACCGATGGTCTGACCCCTGACCTCAGACATATCCTCAAGACCAAACTCACCCTTCCTGAGTTAATCGAACTGGAAAAGCAACTCAGGAACACGGTCAATGCTACTGCCCATGACGCAACCATATCCTGCCACAAGACTACATGGGCAGTAGTCTTGAGGGTATTACATGACAGATTTGGGTTTGAGCAGGAGGATAAGCTGAAACTCTATAATGCATCCCTTGAGTATCTTCAGGATATCGCGTCTGGCATTCTGTCCTTACAGGACATGATTGACACGCTTCTGAATGAAGACGGGATTTGTTTGCACTATGATGAGATAGAAGGTGATTAACATTCCTGAAGAAGAAAAGAAACCCCCCAAGCAAAAGAAAATGGACATCACCAAAATCATCCAACTCTCCCGCAAAGGATTGGACTACAAACAGATCGCTGTGGAACTGGGGACTACATATCAGGTAGTCAGAAACACAGTCTACCGGGCGAACAGGGTAGGGGCTATGAGCGGGAGTATGAATAGTGATACTGTCCCCCGAAAGAAGGTGAAGAAGCTGTCCAAGGAAGAAGTCAACAAGCTGGCAACTAGAATGGAAAAGTATATGACCCAAGCTGGTCAGATGTTGAAGGAGGAGAACAGGGGAAGGGCAACAGCAGTAAATGTTCATGTCGGTATGTGTGTGGCCCTTGGAGCGCAAGTAGACCTTGACAATATCAATTCCCTCTATGCCGCCTTTGAATCCTACCTCAAACTCTGTGCAGAGAATGACTGCCCCCTGACTATGACTTCTGCCTGTCTGGCCTGTGGTATCAAGCCCAGTACGCTTAGTCAGTGGAGGAAGGGTAATACACGGACTGAGGAGTACAAGGAGTTTGCCGAAAGTGTGACCTATGCAGTACAGGCAGGAATCGAATCCATGATGGCGGCGGGGATCATCAATCCTGTGGTGGGTATCTGGTGGGAGAAAGCACACTTTAATATGAGGGAAGCTGACAAGGTAGAGGCAACGGAGAATGACCCCTTGGGTCAGAAGAAGAGTGCCGAAGAGATCGCGGCAGAGTATGAGGGATTGGAAGGAGGACTGCCTGACTGATGGAGTTTATTAAATTGCATGACGGGGAAGACAACCCCGTGTATATCAACCCGGCCCACATCGTCAGTATCAGGAAGGATATTTCCAGATACACGAACACCCTGACTGACATAGAAACCGTGAACAAAGAGGTGAAGAGTGTACAGGAAACTATTGACGAAGTGATTGAGGAAATCAGAAGGAGGAACCATGTTCTGTGACAATTCCTGTTGTCTGCATTGCGTCCACGCCCGCTACATCCCCGCAAAGACCAACGCCCCCGCCGAGGATTGCTACCCGGCAGAGGATTGGTGTGAGGAAGATAGTGAGAACTATGGGACGGAGGATGGGTGCAGATGGTATGAGTGGGATGGGGAGGAATAGTAAATGAGGGATTATGCACTTATAGGACACCCGCCATCCAAGGAAGCACCTTGGGGCAAAATCGAATTCTCGACTTCGGACGGGGAACTATATGGGTTTGTGTCGAAATACATGGAAATGATAATCGATGCTTTCAAGTGGCAGAACAATGTCGGACGAGTTGAGCGTCCACCGATATATATTTTTCAGGAGGACGAGCCATGACCGATGAAGCAAAAGCGGCCCGGAACGCATATCGCCGGGAATGGAACAGGAAGAACAAGGACAAGCTGAAAGAGTATCAGGCCCGTTACTGGGCCAAGAAAGCGGGGAATCAGCCTATGGACAAGATTGACCTCATCACCACCTACAACACCCTCCTGTCGAAGTACACCAAGTTGTGTGACTTCCTGCATCGTGTAGAGGAAGGAAGCTCCCCGATCCACGATGACTACCCGGTGGGGGAGTTGTATGAGAGGAAAGCTGAGATGGAGCAAGAACTGAAGGAGTTGAAGGGGAGGATGAAGGAGTGACAAGCGAAGTGGCAAGACCGAGATACATTCCTGACAAGACCACCCTCAAGAAGCACTTGATTGAGGTCGGCAGAAGGATTCAGATTGACGCTGAGAACGAGCTTGTACCTGACCCGAGAGGATGCACAAGCATCACCATCACAGCAAGCATCAGCCCCAACAATAGCGTCACCACAATCAAGTATGAGGTTGAGGAATATGCCGATCCGAGGGTGAACGGGGAGGAAAGCACATGACTATTCTGACCCCCATGAAAGCGATCCGTACCAAGTGCCTCGACTGTATGTGCGGTCAAGTCAATGAAGTCCGACTCTGCCCCATCACCGACTGCTCCCTTTACCCCTACCGCATGGGCCATAATCCGAATAGGAAGGGCAAGGGTGGGAATGCTGGTCACTTTGGCAAGAAATCTACGGTTGAGCGGGAGGTTGAGAACGTAGAATGAACGTACTGATAGCTTGTGAGGAAAGTCAGGAAGTATGCAAGGCGTTTCGTGCGCGTGGGCATAATGCTTTCTCTTGCGATATTCAAGAGTGCAGCGGTGGGCATCCTGAGTGGCATATCTTGGGTGATGCGCTACTGTCCATCAAGGGGGGGGGGGGGCGGTTGTCCACTATGGACGGACAGACGCATGACGTTGACAAGTGGGATCTGATTATTGCCCATCCACCTTGCACATACCTTTCAAACGCCGGGGCTTGCAGACTGTACCCCAAAAGCGGTGAGCTGGATAAGGACAGATATATCAAAGGGCTAAAAGGTAAAGAGTTTTTCATGGCGTTTTATTGGTACGGCTATTGGGGCGGCAAAATCGTCATTGAAAATCCCGTACCGTCGAAAGTATTTGAGTTGCCGAAACAGACTAACTGCATACAACCGTATGAGTTTGGTGAGCCGTGGAGCAAAAAAACATACCTTTGGGAGTTTGGTGTACCGCATCTTATGCCGACAGAAATTGTAGAAGACTATAAACCGTTTTTGCCAAGCGGAACTGGACGTAAGCTGCGGGGCGATAGCTACGGTGCGCGTGGGTGCGCTCACGATGGCAAACCGAGAGCAAAGACCTTCCCCGGCATCGCCCGTGCAATGGCAGAACAATGGGGCTAACTTTACCCCTCATTCCCCCGCACAACCGCACGAAACAGAGCAAGGGGAGAATGGGTAGGGTAAGGACATGGCAGGAGATAACCCGCTTGAATGGAGTATTTGAGCGGGAGAGAAGGGAGAAAAACGATGGAAGCAGATACCGGGTGCGACTTATATGTCTACGGAAAATGCAACAAGAGCGACTACAAAAAGCTCTGTGTAAAATGCAGAAGTGATGAGTCATGGTTCACGGATAAACTCCAGCGTTGCTCTGTCGGAGAGGTGTGCAGACGGAACAGCA
>Ga0265301_10000820_pt1 | contig 42442 bp, 32 predicted proteins | sample AusTroGonzalo_MG_2_FD_193488 | JGI IMG/M metagenome (GOLD analysis project Ga0265301, IMG submission 193488) | Bovine rumen microbial communities from tropical cattle in Woodstock, Queensland, Australia - Gonzalo_04 | ecosystem: Host-associated > Mammals > Digestive system > Stomach > Rumen ...
ATCACTATCACTCTTGTCATAATCAGGCATCGGTAGGAAGCGGTCTTTCTGCGACACGAACATCTTGTGAATACCAAAGCCCTCTGTGTCAATCATCTTGATATTCGCCATCGCCTGGGCCAAGAACGGGTTGCGATACTTCTTGGGGATACGTTCACCAGTGATGTAGTCCTCGTAGGTGCCATCATAGAACCCACCGCTATTCCTGAATTCCAACTCGTTCTCACGCTCTATCACGATGATGCGGGCATTCTCAGCATAGTTCTGGTGGGCTATGCAGTTATGAAGGGCTTCAAGTATCACCTCGTTGTCGTACTTCATACCCTCACCCGGCAAGAAACTGTTGTTGGGGAATATCTTGAACGGGTAGTTTCGGATTTTGTGCATCACCTCCGTTGTGGTCAACAGGAATGGAATAGTGAACACCTGTCCCACATTGTCCTTTCCAGCCAACCGCCACACAATCTCTCCGATATGATTGATGTAGTGCAGCGACTCCGGCTTACCTAACAGTAATATAGCAGTATTGGTAATTCTCCCATCGATAGTCAACTTTGCCTTGTTCAAGAAAACCTCATCGCTCCACGTGTCCACTTCCTTCTTCTGATTGGGGTAATGCTCCTTATATCCCTCGCGAGCCTCCTTGATGGCTTTCTCGTCCAGGTCCGCAATCGTAGCACCCTCAACAATCAGCCTTGACCAGTCGAAATCAGAGGTCTGCCGACGGATCTCCTCATATTTACTCATGTCGAGTGCCACTAAACTCTCTCCACGACGGGCATAGAAGTGCCCTTGCCATGCCATAGGAATCCCACGAGGTGCTGCTGGTATCTGGAACATCAGCACCCGCTTCCCTTCAACCTCCAACTCATAGATGTCCCTGAAAGTATTACGATCGGTAGTATGCTGTGCCAAGTCATGCTTCAACTTCTGTAGGCTCTTCATACTATTTTTATACGTTGTACCCAATATTCCTCGAGTCTTGTCATGTACGCCAAACACTAACCATGCAAAACCTTTATCTCTCAGGTTCGCCTCATTGCTCAGTGCTGAGAAATACTTACCCAGGTCATCGAAGTCGAAGTTATTCTCCGCTTTCTTAAACTCCACCACCTCATTCTCATGATGGTAGCGCAGATTATCAAAAATTTCATATATGTTCATTGCCTCACTCATCTTTTATTTGCAAAGTTACAAATAATAATTCAAAAACAAGCTATTTAAGGATACAATAACAGACCTCTATATTCAAGGTCATGCTTCATTGTTTCTTCTGTTTGATGAATCTCAACGTCAATTTGCTTCAACCGATTCTCTTTTTCTTCATCGGTATGCTTGTTGTCTTGAAGCACACTCAGTTTCATTCTTGCCTTAACACATTCCAATCCGTTGTGAATTGCCAATGCACTTACAGGGGCATTGGAATTGAATAAATGAGTTAAACTCTGCCCTGCAAGCAGGTTTCCCCACTTTTCGTATTTTTGAATGTCACTTAGACATTTTTCTATTCTGTTATCTCTTATTTGTTCCATAATATGCCCTCATTATTTTATTCTTTTTGACAATACTGTAACAATATCTTCGTTTGTTACATATCTATATATTTGTGGCGGTTGGAAATTAGGATCAACCTTCCTTAAATCTTCCAATCCTATCGGCGTTACAGATTTTATCATATCAAATTCGATACCAATAGCTTTATGATAGCCGTCATAATATGAAAAATAGCTTTGCTTATTAATACCTAAACGATTTGAGTATCTTTCCCACAAGCTATTAGGGCTGCAATCTATAATACTTTTCACCTTTCCGAAGCCAACAACAGCTTTAACCGGGGCTGATGCATAGATGATTACATAGTCCCCAGGTTGGACGTGGGGCTTCATCTTTCTCAGTTCAATATCCTTTTTACCAGAAATAAGTTTATTTGCATATTCTGGCTTAACTGCAATAAATAGATAGTTATGCTTTATTTTTGTTCTTTCCATTTGCCTAACTGATAGATTTGAAAAAATATCGTGTCATTGATTTCTACGGGAGAAGCAAAGGTGTTTCTCTTTCTCCCATTAGAAAAAAGAACTTCTTGGATTTTGTCAAACTTTACTGGATAATCAAAGACTTCTGTATGGCAAAATTTGAGGGCTCTTATATCCATATTAATATCCCCATTACATAATTTATATATGTCTTTCCATTCATAAATGCCATATCGCCTGTTTACATGAAAAAGATCTTTGGGCTTTCCTGTCATAACCTCTATAAGATATGAAGAAGCTACAATTGATTTCGCGTGAGAATACCGTATGTCTTTCCCACTTGCATACCATAAAATACGAGCAGGATATTTTTCCGTAATAGGTTTTGTGTGACGATAATATACATTCTCAAAACTCCACAATTTTTCAGGATTAGCACCAAACAAATCCTCGCCAGCAATAGTCAAATCAAATAACTGTCCAGCCCAATACGGCATTATTGGTACAATATATGTAGGAATATTCAATCCTTTTATCTTTAATGGGAACAGTTTCCTTTCTACAGCCAATAGCAGTCTGTCGCTTTGTTCAACTGTTACAGATGGGTATGATTGATGAATTATGCTTGATACTTTTTCTTTGGCAACGATAATGTTATATACAAACTTAATATATATATCATTCTGCAGTACAAATCCAAATTTGTCCAGGATATCCTTCTGCTTTTCCGTTACATATTTCTCCCTGAAAACGATTCTTGTTTTCTCACTTTTAAGATTCCTTTTCAAAACCTCAGATATTATTTGAAAGAACAGAGCATTGCAGATGTCTTTGTCACAGATACGCAAAAATTCTATATCTGTCGCATCTTCCTTTTCTGTTATCCCATAAAATGCAATCGCTTCACCATGTCGTTTTAGAACATATAGTTTTCCTTCACTTTTATTTATCAGTTCCGATATTAATGAATTAAAAACAGGTTTGTCTTCACCTTCCTTCTGCATCCAGAATCTATTAACACAATTAGACAGTTCCTGTGGACTTGGTTTAGAAATATAATCAGAAGTAACCCCTATCAACTGATTGGGAAGATATTCTTCCCCATGCAGGAGTTGGTCAACCTGCATAATAAACTCTTGAGGATTATATATCTGTAGTGAGTATTGTTTTTCTATGATATCCCTTTTATTAATCAATCCCTCATCGTAAGTTATAAAATATGGCGTTTGAGAAACAATGCATGATGCAATTTGTTTTCTATCAGATATGTCATTGTCTGATTTTCCACTGATTATTTGCTCCAAGTCTTTTACGACTTTCTTTTGTTCTTCCACATCAACCTGAAGCTGAGTAAAAGAAGATAAAAGTGCCCGCGTCCTTGCTGCACGTTGCAGATTCTCGTCCCTGTCTATTTCATTAAATGCTTCTGGAGCAAAGCATAATTCAGCCTCGTCAATCAACCAATCTGCCAACAAACCGCGAGGGTCTTCTTGTGGGGATACATAATTTGCATTATCAGCCTCTCTTAACTTAACTATGATATTCATGTCCAGCAAAGCCTTCACCTTAGAAGTCAATGCTACAGAGAACAAGTCTGGCTGATTAAAGTCATACCACCACCTATTCAAATAATTCGTTTCATAGCTTCTACTCCTGACTTTTTCGCGAGGGACAAAACCAAAATTACTCCACACAGAAGATGCATAATTATAATCAGTCCTACAACTAAGAGATATACCTCTATATACTTTTTCGTATTTATTTTTGAGAGCATTCAACAAAGCAGTGGAAATACCCTTTCCTCTGTACCCTTCGCAAACACACAAATGAACGATATTAATTCGGGAAAAACGAGAGACAATACGAAACATCAAATAGCCAGCCAATGTTTTACCATCATGCGCGATAATGATACATTTATTCCTTGCATGATCCTCAAAGCCGCCTTCAGGCATAAACCCCAAAGTGGCAGAGTTCTTTCTTCCCAATGCTTTTACATGTTCGAAGAACATATTTCTATTGTCTATGAATTCTATTGTCATTTGGCTTTTATTAGAAATGGGTTAATATCATACATCCCTATGTCTAAACGTTTTTCGTCATCATATTCTATAGGTGAATGGTTGGGATGTTCTTTTAACCACTGATTATATCCAGAAATATCTGGGTCTGTAACACAGATAGCATATTCTATTCCGCAAATTACTAATACATAATATAGTTCTGCCAGAAATGTATGGTCATCTATCTTTTCTACTTCCCGATAAAAGAATTTCTGTTCATGCAGTACCTCGTAAGGTTCACATCCTTTATAAGAAAAGAATGTACCTTCACTATATATTCGGCGTTGAGAGTATGGCCATTCACCAACTCCGTATCTTGCGAACTGTCTCAATTTGTCAAAATCATGAAACATAAAATCTTTATTGTCTCGCTCTTTGAGCCATAATTGATAATCATGTTCTCCTCCCATTAAGAAAAAAGATTCATAAGCGCATTTAGCTAAGAATCTCGACATTATTTTGTCTGGATATTCAGGCTCTTCAATATAGCGAGCTATAGCATAACTGCATTTGCCTTCAATTATAGACTTTACTACATCATTATCTTTAATAGATAATGCATTCTCTTTTAAATCAAATATTGTATCAGATGCTTTATGAGCACCTGGGAAAAGCATATTCTCTACTACATAGTTCCCTTTTTTTGTTCTGATGTCATTTCTTCTGCGCATTGAGACGAAATACGGCTGTGCCAATAACTCTTTTTCAATTTTAACAGAGAAGTAGTTATTGCATTTGTCAAAAACATATCCTTTGGGCAAATAATGATGTTTATTCCCAAGAGACTCGGGAATAATATGCTCAACACTTTTTGAGTTTGATGAATCCTTATGACAGAATATACATATACTCATATAAAGTTACAACTTGTCTCTCAACACTCCATCCCGATCGCTTAAAACATCCAACAGATCACCTTTAACCTCCACACCATATTTGTCACATACAGACTTATATGCCTCATACAAAGATTCGAAACCTTCATTCACTTGTACCTCGCCCGTCTTGCAAATATCCTTTAATACTTCACATTTCGAGAAATATGAAATCCGTTTTGTCAAGCCATATTCAAGTAATAATAATTTCTCTTCTCTGAGCCTTAATCTTATAGTATGAGTATCATCTGGCAATATAATTTGAAAAGACAAATCCTTTTTACAATCTATTCCTTTTGACCTATTAATTTTAGATAGTTCCTCCAATGCTTTTTTGCAAGCTTTTATTTCTTGGCGATAGAATGGAGATGTTATATCATTATGAGCTGTTGAATTTAAAAATAAATCTTTATAGGATTTTAGTTGTATAAAAGGCGTAAAGTCTATTCCTTCATGTTTGCAAAAATCCTCTAATGACATAATTTGCTCATCCAAATTTTTCTCTATAGTTTGTTTCGTTTTCGGATCTTCTTTTGATCTGTACGAACTTGGTAACAGTTCTTTTAAACATCGTTCACATAATTGACGTAACAGAGTTCCACAGCGAAAATAGTCATGTAGTGAGTACGCTTCATTTATACTATCTATTTTAGAGTTGTTATCTGATTTGTATTCTGGGGTAATGGGTTCTTTATCATCATTCACATATAAGCCGCAAAACAACCATACTTTGGGATTGTATTGAGTTTCTATAATTCGTTTAAAAGTATGGTAAAAAAGTCTATCGTGCGTAAAGACGTATACTTTATATTTTTTAGAGGCAACATTTAACAGATAACTTATAACCTTCATGCGATTACTCATATCAAGGCTAATTAGCATATCATCCAATGCCATAAATCGGCCATTTGGTGCTGTTATAGTATCTAATAAAGCAAATCGTATAGATAAAGCTATTGCAGTAAGTTTGGCTTCATTAAAATAAGTTTGAGGTTTTTTTATATTTATAATAGTTCCATCAGCTTGCTTTTCATCGACTTTCAAAGTAATAACAGGCTGTAATATTTCTTTTATTCTACTATATTGGGCTTTTTTAGGTGCACCTGCCACAATATCGTTCTGAAAGCGATATCCAATTCTTAGCCAATAAGACCGATTTGGCTGAGGAATATCATCTTTATGTTCATCATAAATTAATGTTATCTGAAGTTCTGGATCATCAGCATTTCTGAAATAATTATTATATAGTTGTGATGCATTAGGTATATTTGTTGTATTGATCTTGTTAATTATTAGCTTTAATTCATCATTGAATGTTTTTATACTTCCTACATAATCAGGATCCAAATAGTTACTATTCCCTTTTTTCTTGATACCTTCCATTATTTTATCATATAACTCACTAATATATTTGCTTTCGTCGGAAGTAAGAGTAAAAGGAAGGATGTCTTTTATAAAGACAGGAAACAAGTCTATGTACTGAGAATTACGAAAACTAAAGACATTAAACAAAAACTTGTGATTTATGAAAACGCACTGCCCATTCATCTCTTTTAAGGGCGATATTGGCTGAGTTACAGATTCATGATAACCTGCACGAGAAATACTATAAGTCACATCGCTACCAGTTAACTGAATTGCAACCTTAGCGTCAGGCTTCTTTGTATGCTGATTAACTAGGCTTTCCGCATTATTCGGGTCAAAATATGTACTATTTTTATCTTTACATTGGCTCTGTAGAAGAGAATGTAGTGCGTAGTAAATCGAGGATTTGCCACTACCATTCTCACCATACATCAACAAATTTTTACCATCCTCCAAATTGAGGGTAAAAGAATCTGGGAAGGCTTTAAACCCATCAATTGTGATTTTAGAAATAGCAGCCATATTAACTTTGAATTATGTTTTTAAGATATTCTGGACTTCTGGATACAAATAAATTCAATCTTGTACGAACTTCATTGTCCGTTTTATAAAGTGTATTAAACACTGAGGCTATTGTTTCTGGCACCTCAATTTCATTTGCAATAGGCTTAATTATATCATATAAGAAATCAAGAATATTAATACTTCTTTCTTTCATGTGCTTCCTAAAGAACAACTCATATACGCAACCATCAATAATGCTTTCAAAGAAATCTCCAATGAATTGATTACTAATAACACCATCTACTGATTGTGATTGAGGATTTCTAAGATATACCATATAATCATACAGCGTTGACATGAGATTTTGTTCTCTCTCTGTAGCTTTAGGTATATGTAGTTTTCTCACATTCGCTGGTTTTACTTCTGCAAATGTACGTCCTTCTTCTTGAGTTAGTTTTCTGTATAAGTAATTCGTTAACTTGGAGTTTAATGCTGATGCGATATATTTATATGTGTATTCATTAGTATTCTTTTTAAATACAAGAATACTATTCAATACATAATATCCCCCCTTGTCGTATACGCACCGTATCTTATCAGAAGTCTGGCGCATGATAATCTTTGGCTCTGTAAAAAGTTGCTCGTATCGACTCCGGCCTAAAGAAAACCAAGGCAAAATGCCTTTTCGACTTTCACTTCGATCCTTCAATTTGTCATAGTATAACATCAAACGAGATTTTATGTTAGGATAGTTATCTATATTCAAATCTCTTATGGTGTATATTATAACATCTCCATTAGGCACAATAGAAAAACGGTCAATATCACTACCAATTAATATGTTCTTAAGTAATGACCTCTCAAGTTTTGTCCTCTGAGCTTCCGTTGCATTTATAATAAAAGCGTCATTGTTTCCTGTAGAAATTCCACTTGCCATTTCTTCTGCAATAGAATCAATAGTAACACCATTATTCCTAATTTCATTCAAAATGTCAATATCTGTATTAGACATACCAATGACCATTGCAGGAACAGTTTGTAGTTTCTCTACTTTGATATTGTCAATACTTTCATCCCACTCAATCTTCTTAACATTATAATCCCTATAATCAGAATATGCGATATTGTAGTCTTTTGTTTTCTTTGCTTTTCCTACAAAAATGCATGTGGGAACATCTGCATTCTCAAAAGTGTTATCTCCCAGATTAATCGCACGGATTAGCATATTTTCTAATGACATCAACTTTCTCGTCTTCTCGTTCTCATTTTGGAAGAAGATATTGTTTGGAACAATATATGATACTATTGCAGCATCAGACTTTGCACAAAGTTTAAATGCCAAAGATGTAAAATAGCAGAATGTTTCTGGAGTACGCATGTGTACATCAGAAAATTTTTCTTTATATATCTTCTTTTCTAGGTCAGACAAAGTTGCACCATAAGGAGGATTACCAATAATAATATCAAATCCACAGAACACACCATCATCATCTAATAATGCAGGGAACTCAAAGCGCCATTCGAAAGCATGCTCAAACAGCTTATTATTTTCTATTTCTTCCCGCTGCTTCTCCAAAACCTTAAGTTTTTTCTGGAGATCCTTAATCTGTTTCTCCGCATCTTTCTTTTTGCCACCAAACAAATCTGCCATTTGCAGATTATCAATAGTTCCACGGACTTTTGCTATCTTACCTTTCTCTTTGTCACTCAATACAGTTTTAAAGGCATGTTTAATGTCTTCAATTCGTTTTCGGAAATTATCTTTCTGGTCATGGTCTGAAATGTCAGTATAGTCGTAAACCCATTGGCGATAATCCTCAAGAGAGTAGCATGTGCCATTCTTTTGATTATAATCTTTCAAAACATCTTTGAATGGAACATCAAATGCAAAGCGATAGAGTAAAGAGTCACCACACATAATCTTGTAATCAAGATTGGGCAACGGCTGTGGCTCGTTCTCGTCAACCACCAATGCCAACCAAAAACGGAGACGCGCAATATCTACAGCACCTTTTTCTATATCTACACCATAAATATTATTCTGAATGATTTCACGTTTAGTTTTTACCCAAGAAAAATCTTCCTTGTTCCCCGTATAGGGATAAAGCCTAAGACGGCTATCAAACAAGACATTCAGGACTCCCATGGGAAATGCACCAGAACCAATAGCAGGATCACAGACCTTTACTTTTTCCAATGCTTTATAAACCGAATTGGCGTTCTCTTTTTTCTGAAGTATTGAAGCGACTTCTCTGTGTTTAATTAGGATATCTATGGCCTCATATAAATCGGCCTGCACATAGGACTTCAGATATTGTGCAACACTTTCTTGACTCATATATTGCACAATCTCTTTTGGCGTATAAAACGCACCTTTATCTTTATTGTCTTCCAGCAAGTTCTCAAAGATGTGACCAAGCATTTCGGGGTCAACACCTACTTCGGCATCATCAGGGTCATTTTCGTCAATCGTGAAATTATATCTGGAATAAAAGTCAAACAGTTCCTTAAACATCTCGGCAGGGAACTTGGACTTCGGCTCATCTTGTTTGTCGCGCTCAAATAGTCCACCATTCAGATAAGGTACATCCTTCCACTCATTAAGCAACGACAAATCCCACCCTTCCTGTTCAAACAAATCCTTTCTCTCCTCAGGTTTTGTATTTAATACGCCAAAGAAAAGGGGCTCTAAGAATACATCTAAATAGTCATCTTGATGGGAAGATCGCATAAAGGCATTCTGCATATACTCCATATCGCCATTCATCCACCCCTTTCGTTGCAAGAAATAAATAAAGGTGATACGTCCCATCATTTTCTTCACATAGTCACGAATGTATTTATCTTCCCATTGTGCAAACTCTCTTCCAAAATACTCCGTATCAGTTTTATGCTTAAACAGGAAATTGCAGAATTCCTTATACTGATACTTATATTCGTTAAAGAAATCCTTACTTAATGTTTCGACAGAGAAAGCGTTAAGCAGATTCTGAGTATCCTTCTCCTCATCTGCCAATTTCGCAAAGCGCTCTGATGCTGTACGGGCACGGTGATTCTTACTAAACAGATAGGTATATCGTTTAGCAGAAGTCATCCCTTTTATGGTTGATTCCTTATATGCAAAAGAAAAACGCCAGTCTTTATCATTGGTAGTTTCGTTATGGAAAAGCATGAAGGCATTGGTGAACGGAAACAGGGAACTACGAATAAACTGCTGGATTCCGACACGGTTATATTGAAGTTCTTTTCTGTCGCTTAATGTGACATCAAACACTTCTATTGGTTCTTCTGTATCTATCGTTCCGACTTTATCAATACGAAGGATTCCACTTTCATTTGCTTTCTGCCGATTCTCGTCGGTTAAGTAATCTTCAGGAACTGGTAACGCCTCATAAGCATCGTCTTCTGTGAAGATGCAATTAATCACATGCTCCACAAAGAATTCATACCCGGGGTAGTCTTGTTCAAAGACTACTGCCAACTGCTTTTCTAATTCCTTATTCATAGTTTACTCGTTTTTACTTGATTAGTTTCTTCAGATCATCCATATCAGGCAGTGCATCCCTATACTGTTGGGGAAGTTCCTTTGATGTTCGATAAGTGGCCACTCTAAATTACAGGTATCTAAATCAGCAGACGTTAGCTGCCGATTTAAAATCGGGCTCCAAGTCTCATAGAATATACGCATATTCTTAATATTTGTTTCCGAAAAGCCCGTAAGCCCTGGCAATTCCTGCTGAAGCATTTCTATTGTAATCTGACTTTGTTCCATGATGATATTACTTTGCTATTTGATAAATAGACACGTATGGTTCACCATACTTCTGCTTCACTACTTTCGAGATATGTGCAAATGTTGACTTCACATACTCGTTGACATCTGCATCCAAGCCAAAGAGACTCTGCTCACCTTGCTTCAGTTCGTCATATAGTTGTTTGGTCAGTTTGATTGCAATCGTATTCTGATTCTCAATAGCTTTACGAACATTCTTCATGGCTTGCTTAGCCTCCTTATCGGTCAGCATATCCAGTATGTATTTCCATTGCTCCAGACTTTGCTTGATTTTCTTGGCATCCTTAGCCTTCTTTGACTGTGAAATGAAGGCATTAAAGGTGTTGACAGCAAGTAGCGCCTTTTCCTCGTATTTCTTCATGTCCGTTTTCCCAATTGCAGGATTTTTATCTTCAGCTATCTGGAATGCCTCAATAAATCGTAAGGGAGATACAATTTGAGGATTACTGTCTTTTTCAATCAGTATGTGGACAAACTGGTGATTTTCCGCCCCGACGTAGAACAAATCTTTGTTTAAACCCATCACACGGAAACAACCTAACTGTCGGGCATCAGTCTTACATATCAACTGATAACGGTCAGGATGTTCTTTGGCAAACTGTTTTAGTTCGTTGATATAGGGTGCAAATGGAGAGGTATCGCCATCAACAAGGTTGTTCAAATCTGCTTCAGACAATTCTTCCATCTCCGAGAAAACTTTGTTGTCTTCACCAAACATGGTATGGAATGCCTGTAACTTCGCATACGCTTTAGGCAGGTACCTGATAATCTTCTCTCCGTCCTCTGACGGATAGAAATTGAACACATGCACGAAGTCTTCCTTGGAACCGATGCGATTGACACGGCCTATACGCTGCATCAGCCGAGTCGCATTCCAGGGCGCATCATAGTTAAGAATGACATTGGCACGATGTAGATTAACTCCTTCGGCCAAGACCTCTGTCGTAATAATAACATCGAAATAATTCTTTTGCAGTTCTTTGGGATAATTGGCATCAAAGTTCTCAATTATCTGTTGTTGCTTATCTTCCCTGTCTTTTGCTGAGACCACCAAGGGATGATGGCCTGCCTGACAAACGTATGCTTCAAGCGTTTGCAATGTGTCGAGTGCCTCGGTAAAGATGACAATTTTGGGACTATCATAATGGTGGGGATTATTAATATCAGGATTGAACAACTCTGCATCCAGAATCTCTTTGAACTTGTCAAATTTCGGGTCTTCCGTATTTATTTCCCAGCGTTTGCAGAGTTTATCAATCAATTGCAAATCCTGTTCCAACAGATTAAGATATTCTTTTTCCTTCAGAGCATTAGCACGGAACTCTTTGTTCTTACCACCTTTCTTCTCTATCTTCTTTCGTAAAACTGGAGTAGCCTTATCCAGTCCACCCTCTTTTGCTATCGTCTCATTGACATCAATATCCGGACATATAAAGACCGTATCAGCCTTTAGCATATCTATCATATTCTGCGTATTCCGCTTTAAATTCTCCAATGATTTACGGAATGCAGGGAAACTACTTTCCAAACGCTTCACTAAGAGCAACTTCATGATATGAGCCAGACGGGCAGAAATATCTTCTACTTTCAGATTACGTTTCTCAAACAGTTCTCGGTCTTCTTTCCGAATAAGATAACTGATAGCTGCATATCTGTAATAGCCTATGGCCTGTTCATCATCATCGGCGCCACCGATAATGGCAAAAACTGTATCATAGAAAAGTTTTGAGAGTTTCGCACTCATCTCATACTTTTCTGATTTTGGCCCTTTGATTGATGGGAACTTTAGCTGTTCGCTATCATCAGCATATTGATTCTTAATATCACTTCTTGTTCGTCTGACCATCAAGTATTGTAGCACCCTGTCGTGGATGTCGGCAGCTATCTCCTTAATAACTTGACGTGCCTCTGGCGTATTCACATTCTTGTTTTCATTGAATAGTTTCTGTTTTTCATTGAAATATGAGTCCAACTTTCCACCAGGAATGTCTGGAAGAGTTGTCGAATTATGTGAACGCTGGAAGAAATATATCTGGTTCTTTAAGTCTTGAGGAGAATTGTTTTGTGGAGTGGCAGACAGTAAACCGACTAAAGGCTGATAGCCTGTTTGTAATTGAATCCTATCAATCAGATTGTCCAATGTCGCATATTTCTGCGTCCAATTGTTTCTGAAATTATGGCTTTCGTCTATGAGAATCAAACCATAGTCACTGCTTTTCACTTCTCCATCAAAATCATCGCCATCATCACCTGGACTGTCATCTGTAATCAAACTACCAATGCTTCCTGTTGTTATAAACTCTATATTGCTGGCGATTTTAAAAGAAGAATCATTGTCAAACAGTTCGATGGTCTTCACCCATGCTTCCCTGATGGCAGGAGGTGTAACAATAAGTATCTTGGGATGCCGATTCCACAAGTCTGCTTCTGCAATGAATTTCTTTATAATCAGAACGCCAACGAGAGTCTTACCCAGTCCTACGACATCGGAAAGGAAGAAACCGCCATGAGCCTTCATAATATAGAAGCACTGTGTGACAGCATCTAGTTGATATGAATAAGGATTGAAGGCTTTCGGAAGATACGATTTCAGTTGGGCCGTTACGGTTTCATCCGTAATGTCACCAAACTGTAATTGCAAGTATTTGATGTATATTTCGTAAGGGGACAAAGATTCTGCTTCCTTCTCAACCTTACTGCCAATTGGGGAGGGGCGAAGGATTTGCTCTAAAAAAGTTTTATTCCAGGGTTGGGATTTTTCCCACATCTCTTGAAACCATTGTTTGTGACTCTTACAGCCTGGCAAAGGAGTTGTTGAAAGCACTATCTGAGGTTTTTCTTCCAGATAGTTCAGTTCTGCATTTCCCTGCATAGGTAATAAACCTTTTGATGTAAAATTAGAACTTCCTACTATTCCTATCCCAATAGCATTATTTTGAAAACATCCTTCAAAGATATAACATTTAGAATGCAGAAACTGTGCATCTCCGTCTGCGTTTGTTCTATATACTCTGATTTCCAGTTTCGGATCATCTCCTCCACAATACTGAAGCAGCAGTTGTATTGCACGTTTATACTCATCTTTCAGTTCCAGATTGTTGATGTCCGTCTTAATAAAGTCATCAGGAAACTGAAGACTTTTCTTTTTAGGATGTTCTAATTGATATGTATAAACATAAGGGTCTTTACCTATTAGCAATTGCAACTTAGTTCCATCTCTTTGAATAAAAGTTTCTAATTTATCTGCCACTAATGCAAGTCCTGGCATATCCCAATAACCAGTTGCAATACAAACAGTTTGGAGCCCATCCTGCGAAAGACACTCATTCAGAGTCTTCTGCATAGAAAGTTGCTCAGTAGAATTATCGATAAGGGTATTATTCATAATATCTTTTACTCATTAGTCGGGGTTATTAACGTCCGAACATCCACTTTGAGGACATTTGCAATTTCATTTAATTGCGCAATAGAGGGCTGAGTCTTATTTTGGCACCATCTGGAGATGGTATGCTCTGTTTTACCCAATTGCTCTGCCAACCATCGGCTGGTCTTTCCTTGTTCTACGAGGACTACCTTCAAACGGTTTAATGCCTCTTTTCTTCCATTATTTGACATATGATGTTCAGTATTTGAGCGCAAATATACACAATAAAACTGATATTACCTAATTAAATTGAGAAAAACTATAGGTTTTACCTAAAAGAAGGCTAAAATGAATTCTTGGCAATGTTCTTTTTCCTTTTTTTATATCTGTTGGTTGAACTCTTCTTTGAATGTGTCTTAGGAAAAATTAGAGGACACAAGAAACGGACAAGTGCTTGCACAATACCACATGGGGGGTAGCCTAATACCCCCTGCTTGCAGGGAGTGCCACAATTGTGGTAGCCTAATCCCACCCATTCGGATTGATGCCACAATAGGGGTAGCCTACTACCCCCTTATGGCCCCAATGCCACAATGGGAGTTGCCGCACACCAAGGTTGAGCAAGCTCAGCGGACAGTAGGCTTGTTACACAAGGATTTCCATGTCTGTGTTAAAAATCAAGAACTAATTTTCAGGGCTATTCTATTCGAATACATTGATGTACCTTTGCTGTCGAAAACAGCGATGATGCTCACGCTCGGCAGTTAGCAAACAAGCTTGCACTGCTCTCGCTATATCGCATCATTGTTCCGCAAATTCACAAAAACAAAATAGACTATGGAAGTTATATCAATAGAGCGCAGTACCTACGAGGAACTGCTGGCGAGTTTCAACAGCTTCGTCAATCAGATGAAAGTAATGGCTGGTAGAGGAACAGACAAACGGCTTGGCGAATGGCTCGACAATCAGGACGTGTGTCAGATACTTAACATCAGTCCAAGAACATTGCAGACGCTCCGACAAAACGGGACGTTAGCATACTCTCAAATCGAGCATAAGACTTACTATAAGCCAGAGGATGTAGAACGTATCATCCCGCTTGCTGAGGAGAAAAGAAAGATTGCCCAATCATGTTGTCGTAATCAATGGAAGGGAGGTAATGGTATATGAATGAACTGATAATGCCACATAACGCTGGCGTGAAGCGAGTGTTGGAGAGTATGTCATCTTGCCGAACACCAGTTTGTCTTCCTGTAGGTGTTTGTAGCGGTCGATAATCTGTAAAGGCACGTCCATCAGTTTCACTTGGAAGGGGATGCCTGTCTTATGCCGATGGCCGATGATCCATTTGTCGCCATTGATGTCCACGATGTTATCCGTAATCAGTTCCTTTACGTCAATGAATGAGAGGGCTGTGAAGCAGACAAAGACGAAGATGTCGCGAACGAAGGCCAGATTGTCATCCTCAAACTCATGCGTCACGACGGCTTTCAGTTCGTCCTCGGTCAGGAACTCCCTTTCCTTGCAGTTCGGACTAATGTGGAACTGAGCGAAAGGGTTACGAGGAATCTTTCCGTTGTAGTGCGCCCTTAGCACGACGCCCTTCAGCCACATGCAACGCTGCCAGATTGTGGCATTGGCCAATCCCCGATCTGTGCTGAGATAAGCAGAAAAGTCCTTGATGAACTCCGGCGTCAGTTCCAGCATTGACATGTCCGTGCGACGGTAATGCGACTGTATGAACTCAGCCACATCCTTCCGTGAACGCTCCATTGCCCACAAGGTACTGGCTACCCTGTCTTTTCCCACACGCTTTTTCTGATTGGCAATGTCCTTGTCGAAAGCACTCAGCAGCGTCTCGTACTCGCTGCCAAAGCCCTGATAGGAGTCGCGCACCATCTCAGCAGTCACGAAAGCCTCGCGGTCTGACAGGTGCTGATAGTGCTTGATGATCTGCGCCTTGATGTTGTCTAACTCGCGGTTGATCTGCAAAGCCTCCTTGCTACGACCCTTGGCACAATTGCCCTTCACGTCCCACAAGTCAAGTGGGATGGACTTCTTGCAACTGAACTGGCTCTGAGTGCCGTTAATCGTCACACGTCCCATCACTGAAACCCTGCATTATAGCCGCCCCTTATCAAGGGGCTCTAAATGTTCACGTAGAACAAAATGTTGAATGTACTTCTCATGTTTCTTATTCCTTTTTAATTTTGGGCTGCAAAACTACTGTCTTTTGGGTTATCCATCGCTATGCAAAATGTAGCAGTTTGCGGAATAAGGGAGGTACCACGAGATTGAGTATCTCGGGGAGGGTACCAACGGGCGGTGAGAGGTGCTGTATTCTGCCCCGATTTGCGTAGTCAATTAAGGTCTTTTAAACCCAACCACGAGACCATTTCAGGGTTACGATTTAGAAACCAAACTCCTTCACCAATCCTCCATATTTTGCGTTACCCTCATTTTCGTACTTCCTCATTCTTCCCCGTTTTGCCTTTATTTTAGGCCGAATTGCGTTAATTCTCCAAAATCCGTTGTTCTTTACAAGCTTTTTTAGTATCTTTGCAGCCAAATTTGAAATCAAGGACTAAAAAGATACAATGGGAAAAGTAATCTTGACGGGTGACCGTCCAACAGGAAGACTTCATCTGGGCCACTATGTAGGCTCGCTTCGTCGTCGTGTTCAGTTGCAGAATGCTGGCGACTACGATCGTATGTTCGTATTCATGGCCGACGTACAGGCCCTCACAGATAATGCCGATAATCCGGAGAAAATCCGCCAGAATATCATTGAGGTGGCACTCGACTACCTCGCAGCAGGTCTCGATCCCGAGAAGTGCACCATCTTTATCCAGAGCCAGATTACCGAACTCGCTGAACTCACTACCTATCTGATGAATCTCATCACGGTGAGCCGTGTGCAGCGTAATCCGACGGTGAAGACGGAGATCAAGATGCGTAACTTCGAGGCTAATATCCCCCTTGGCTTCTTCTGTTACCCCGTTTCTCAGGCCGCTGATATCACACTGTTCAAATCGACAACCGTGCCCGCTGGTGAGGATCAGGAGCCGATGCTCGAGGTGACCCGTGAGTTGGTGCGCCGTTTCAATCAGATCTATGCCCCCGTGCTGGTGGAGCCTGATATCCTGTTGCCCGAGAACCTGACGGCCCGTCGTCTGCCTGGTACGGATGGTAAGGAGAAGATGTCGAAGTCGCTGGGCAACTGCATCTACCTCTCAGACTCTGCTGACGAGGTTTGGCAGAAGGTACGCTCCATGTACACCGATCCAGAGCATGTCAACCTGAATGATCCTGGGCATGTGGAGGGTAATGCCGTATTCACCTATCTTGATGCTTTCTCCTGCGACCAGGACTTTGCCGACTTCTGGCCTGAGTACCAGAACCTCGACGAACTGAAGGATCACTACCGTCGTGGTGGTCTGGGCGACATGAAGTGCAAGAAGTTCCTGAACCAGGTGCTCAACAAGTTTCTGGAGCCCATGCGCCAACGCCGTCATGAGTTCGAGCAGGATATCCCCGAGATCTACAACATCTTAAAGAAAGGTACGGAACAGGCGCGCGAGGTCGGTGCCCAGACGATGGACGAGGTGCGCAAGGCCATGCAGATCGACTACTTCAACGATACCGAACTCATCCGCCAGCAGGCCGAACGCTTCGCCAGCAAGTAAGAAGGATTCAGGATCTCGATAATAGCAGTTCTTCAACGAAGTGGCGCTCTACCTTATCTATCCAGGGCTCACTGACTCCATATTTTGCAGCAATGGCTCTGAATTCCATCACAGCATCCACACATTCTCGGATAATGGCATTGGGATTCTTGATGCTGTAGATTCGTCCAAGTGTCAGCAGGTCGTCAGCCCCTATGCCCATAGTCTTACCGTTCAGACTCAGGTAGTGTGCAGGTTCGAATTTGTTGCCTGGGTTGAAACAGGAGAATGTCAGGTCGTATGCTGGGGTGATATGCCATGATTCTCCTTCCCTCATCATAAAAGAGAAGTTCTTGATATGGGCATCAACGTTGGTAGTCAGGATGTTGAACACGGCACGGCGGTATGTTTCTTCCACCTCTGCGTATGGCAGATCCAACTTCAGACATACATCCATCAGATCCTCGTATGAAGAAGCATCCGGCATCATGGCTGCCAGTGACTGAGTATTAATCTTCTGTCCGTTCAGGCGGTCATAACGCTCTGTCAGGAAATGTCGCTCACTCCCAATCTCTATCAGCCTTGATGGCATCATGTGGATGGAACACAATTGCGCCATATCGTAATATGCCATTTCGATACGTGTCAAGGGGTAGTGTTCATGCTCCTCAAACTTCAGCAGATAATAGGTGTAGGCATCCGACAGGTTGGCGGATATACGTTTCGACGTCGGGGGTGATGGGGCGGGAACCATTACGATAACGGTAGTAGCCTGTGTGGGTGAGCCGACGCATCAGATTACCCTTGATGACACGTTCCTGCCAGCCGGTTATGTTTTGACAATCTTGTCCAAATTTAATACTTACATGTGATACTACAAATTATTTTCTCACAAAATATTTAAAAAAATGCTTCATCTATTCATAATTGAGGATAAGTATTTGATTAATAATAGATTACAATATGAATAGAGTACTATTTCAGATGCTTATCTATTCATAAATGGCCAAAATTTAAACCTGAATTAGCGATAAAATTCAGTTAACTATCTGTATATTAGGTAGTTTTTCAATCACACAAACTATTGGTACACTCTGTTTCTCTTGGAGAAACATGTTGTACCACAGGGGGAAACAAAGTGTACCAAAGTTTGGAATAGAGTTGGTACACTATTTGAATAACTCATACCCGTGCATATTTTGTCAATAAAAATGGTAATTTATGAATAGTTGGCTATAAAATTTGAACCTCTATTCATAGTGTAAATGCTTGATAATCAATAAGTCATCTCAAAATATGAATAGTTGAGCCATTTTTCATCATTATTTCATGGAAAAATGAAATTTAATTTGTACCTTTGCAATTAATTATCAAAAACTAAATAAGATGATCAAAATAACAATCGTAAAAAACTACCGTAACACGGAGACACTCAGGGTGTTAGAACTGTCTGAGGTGGTCCGCAGTATTCAGTCGTGCGAATTTGCCAAAGAGGTGAGAGATGTGCGAGGCATCTCACTTGTTGTGGATCTTTCACGTCAGGACGACGGTAGTGTGGATGGTGCACAGAACTATACGAATAGACTGCCGCGTGTCTGTTTTGCCTCAGAACTCGAGAACCGCAATCGTCGGCGCATCCGGAAGGGTTATACGGGATTGGCATTGCTCGAGGTGAACAATCTGACGAGTTATGAGGAGGCTGTGGCCGTCCGTCAGGGGGCAGCGATGATGCCACAGACGCTGTTGGCTTTCGTCGGCGCCAGTGGCAGAAGCGTGAAGATCGTTTGCCGTGGAGAACTGTTTGGTGGTGGACTGCCTGAGACGGAAGAGGATATCCGTAAGTTCCACCTTAATCTATATGAGAAGGCGCGACTGGTGTATAATGCCCAACTCGGTGTGACGATCGACAAACTGGAGCCGCATCTGGACCGTACCTGTTATCTCAGTGACGATGCCCAACTGGTGTATAACCCTGCTGCACAACCTTTTTACACCGATGCCTCGGATCTGCAAGAGGCACTGAAACCCATTCTGCCGAAGGATAGGGTAGAGGGTGAACTCGTGCCTGGTCATGATCGTTATCAGTCGATGAGGTTGATCTATGAGTACAACCTCTCGAAGGCCTTCGACGACGTGGAGGGCATCACAGAGGAAGAAGGTCGTAACCATCTGTTGCTCACGCGGTTGGCTGGCTATTGCAAGGAGGCAGGACTCGATATGGCCTTTGCCAGAAGACAGGCACTGTTCAGTGTGACACTCGGCAAGGAGCCTGATTTGGTGAGGAAAGTGTTTGAGAATGCCTATCGTGAAGAGCACGAGCGACAGTATCGGAAGCGTAAGCAGATTGTGAAGCCGCTGAAAAACATCCCGCCGGAGACGCTATTGACGATGAAGATCGACATCTTCCTCAATACGAATTACGAACTCCGCATGAACGTGATGCGAGGAGTGGCGGAGTATCGGCAGCGCACCGGACTCGGCTTCTCGTTTCAGGACCTGACGACGGAGGCCCGCAATTCCATCACGATGCAGGCTCTGTCGCAGGGTATCAAGTGTTGGGACAAGGACATCATGCGCTATGTCAACTCTAACGATATTACGCTCTACGATCCGATGGATGACTTTTTGGAGCATCTGCCCAAGTGGGACGGTAAGGATCGTGTGGAACCGTTGGCTCGCCGCGTCAAGACCGATAATGAACAGTGGCCCCACCTCTTTCATATCTGGATGCGTTCCATGGTGGCGATGTGGAAAGGTAAGGGACAGTTGACGGGTAACGCACTCGTACCTTTATTAATAGGAAGGCAGGGCTGTGGCAAGACCTCGTTCTGCAGGATTCTGCTGCCGAGAGACCAACGTGAATACTATAACGACCGCATCAATTTCAAGAACGAGCACGACCTGAACCTCGGACTGACTTCGTTTGCGCTGATCAATCTCGATGAGTTTGACAAGATCACCCAGCGCCAGCAGATTGTGCTGAAGTATCTGGTCTCGACGTCCGACCTGAAGTACCGTCCGCCTTATGGCAAGGCCTTCTCGTCGCATCGTCGTTATGCCTCCTTTATCGGAACGACGAATGAGGAGATGCCGTTGACGGATCCCAGTGGCAGCCGACGGTTTGTCTGTGTGCAGGTGGATGGAACGATCGATTTTGAGACACCTGTTGAGTACGACCAACTCTATGCCCAACTGAAATATGAGGTGGAAGTACAGCGCCAGCGCTATTTCCTGACGAAAGAGGAGGAGCGCCAACTGATGCAGCACAATCTGCGCTATCAGAAACTGAACGGTCTGGGTGAGATGCTGATGTCGCTCTTCCAGAAACCAGAAGGAACCTCAGAGACGACTCCCGAAAACGGCCAATGGCTGTCGGTCAAGGATATTTCTGCCCGTCTGAAGCAGGCTTTTAAGAGTGGCTATAAAGAGGATGAAGGTGCACTCATCAAGATCGGCAACTACATGAGCCGGCCAGAATATAAATTCGAAAGCCGCCGTAAGACCACCGGCTTCGAATATTGGGTAAAGGAAAGGTCGTGAAGGTAAGATTATCTATATAATATGTATGAAAATCAAGGAGCAATATCATCGTTTCAAAGAGTGGCAACAGCATCCTATCGAGAATAAGGAGAGCCATGAGCAACATCACTGTAACAACTGTGGCGGTGATTTTGTAGGTAACTTTTGTCCTACTTGCGGGCAGAAGCATATAGATTATGTGGAGAGTCACGAGCAACATCACTGTAGCAACTGCGGTGGTGATTTCACTGGCAACTTTTGTCCTACCTGCGGCCAGAAGTGGAATGTCGATAATATAACATGGAATAATCTGCGACAGGACGTCATGGATTTTCGGGGTTTTGGTACCCTTTCGCCGATTTTCACACTGTGGCAATTGTTGTTGCGTCCAGGTTATCTGATAGGTGATTACATCAGCGGCAAACGACAACTCTGTTATCCGCCGTTAAAACTCTTAGTCATGGTGGGGGCTGTGGCTGTGTTGGTGGATAAATATTTTAAATTTGACTTACATGACGATGGGAAAGGCTTCGAATTGATCGACGGTGGAAACGACATTGATATGTGGCTCACTACTCACATCGAATGGACTATATTGATGTTTTTTGGATTTATGATCCTACCCACATTTATGGTATTCCGATATTCGCCCCGTCATTCGTTTCACACACTACCACAGGGCTTCTATATCCAATTATTCCAATCCATCCAATTCCTATGTCTAATAACAATATCTTATCTACTCTATGGGGCTATTTGCAAGTTATTTGGATTTGAAGGGAATAATGATTTCATCTGGTTTTACATACCATTGCTGATTATTCTTTTTTATAACTACAAACAACTTTTTGGCTATAACTATTGGAATACGCTTTGGCGCATTGTTTACTGTTGGATGCTATCGATATTACTTGGTTCATTCTTGATTAATCCTTTTCAAAAAGAACACGGCTATGAATTGAGCTCGATAATATTGGCGGAAATCATCTTATTGTTATTATTCCTCTCATTGGCACACATCATTAATGTAATCAATCGTTGTAACCATGGTCAACAACCTCATGGAAGTATGTGGAAATGGTATAATATTCTGATAATAGTGGTATATGGAATAATAACCAGTTATACTTTCTATCATTATATAACCGAGTTACTCAAATACTTTCAGAATCCTGACATGAAGAGGGATGATAATATGGAGATAGGAATAATCGCCTCCCTCATTCTTGCCTCTTTGATAGGAGTATATATTGTCGAAGCAAGAAAACCCGACAAAGAAACAGGTCTCCCATCCGACTAAATTTTTGAATAAAACTCAAAATAAATCAAGAAAAAGTCCTAAAATGCTTGGAACTTTGGCAATTATTCACTATCTTTGCGGCAATGATAACTAAAAACTAAACAATTATGAATAAGAAAAAACTGGCAGTTCTGATTATATTCGTGCTCTGTTGTCAGGCTCTTGAAGCAACGCCTCCTTATCTTGTTACTACTAATAAGAGTGAAGGCTCTGTTTCTTTTGTAGTAGATGAAAATCTTTCTGCTCCAGAAGAACATTTATATCATTCCAATGGCATCTCGCATTTTAGATCTCTATTAAACAGACGCAACGTTTCTGAGAAGGATATGAATATTATAGCATGTAGTTGCGCTGAGGATTCGTTGTGCTGGATGGATGAAGATGTGTTTTTCAGGTGTGTAGTGAAAGCGTATGCAGAACATCGCCCTTTAATCATATCTCCTGATGTTGTATGGATGGTGATCTGTCAGGGTTTTACACGATATTTGAAAGCCCATCTGGACCAGTTACGTCCTCAAATTGTTGATCACGATGGTAAAATCGATCTTGTAGTACAATCAGAATTCGACCTCTTATCTGATAAGGCAGACTGGAGTGGTTTGATGGACGGTTTTGTCTCGAATATCCGTAATCATACTAAAGATGGTATAGCCGATGTCCTATTTGCTGATTTCTCAACATCAGGGACTGTAGAGAAGATTGCTTCTGGAGTTATGCTGATGGAAGCAATGGACTCTTTCTTCAAATATGAGGCTTTTTGGGCAGGATGTGGTATCCCTTCAATAACTTTGAAAGGGACTCCTGACGACTGGCGGAATGTTTTGGCCAAAGCAGAAAAACTGGAAAAGTACGGACTGGAAAAATGGCTTAACAGTCTAAAGCCTATTTTGACAGAGTTCGTCAATGCAGCAGAGGGGAAACCCAAAAAGGCTTTCTGGCAGGACATCGTGAAGAAAAGGAGAGTAGATCGTCTGGAAGGTGGATTATGTAATCCTAAAAAAAACACGAGATTAAACGGTTGGTTGCTGAAATTCTTCCCAAATGATGAAGGGCAAACCCGAAAAGACATTGCTCATGCATCCTCAATGCCTTCAGAAATAGGGCATGTAGAATTTAAGTATAAAGTACTTGATCCCCTTACTGGAGATGTTATCAGTGAGACTCCTTTGGAAATATGGGCGGGGATCATAGGCGCTCATGAAGATATGGAAACCTATGCACTTACTCCTTGTATTGGTTGGATGGTACGTAAGGCTGTTCATAGTGATGAAGAAGAAGAATTCATATTTTAGATAATTCAAAATACAATATGAGACACTTACATTATTTTTATTTTGTTGTGGTAGCGTTAATTCTGGCGGGTTGCGGGCAAAAGGGAAACGCTCCCAGTGGTAGCGGTGAGACCGACAATGGGCAGGAAGAGCAGGATGAGACTTTTGCAGACTATCAGAATGTAGAGATTGAACCCTTCAAGTCGTTCGTAACTATTGAACAGGAGATTAGGCAGTACACTGCTGCCAATGGCAATCAGATAAATCTCTGGTGGTTCGCCGACTCCACAGAGATCGTGGGCATTACACGAATCTACAACCAGTATTCGATGAACTACAATGCCGATATTTTCAACATTACGGGTAACATCGGATACACACTGCTTCCTCAGAGACGGGATGCACAAGGTAACTACCTTTTCGTCGAGGAGTGGTCGAAAAATAGGTTTATTGTCGCTTCCGACGAATCGTGGCTGAATGTAATGAACTTGAAAACCTACAAGCGGGTTTCAGCAGAAGAATGTGACAAAGTGATGGCCTATGCCAAACGGAAGTCTATCTACCTAGACAGGAAATACTGGGTTTTCAACGAGTTTTTCCGCGACATCAGTAAGACTTACCAATGTGGTCCAGATCCTGACACTGACATGGTTGTTTGGGGTAATCAGCAGGATGTCTATGCGTTGGCATATATACCTTTGCTGAAGGCGTATGCTTTTGCTACCTACGAAGGGTGGACGTATGTGGGCTGTGATGCCGGCTCCCAAGGCCAGACAGCCGACGGTGGAACAGCCTACCTTGTTGCTCGCAATGACATGAACATACGTTTCAACATGGAAGTGTCGGCAGACAAACGTCAGTTAAAGATAGGCGAGAAGATCTATCCACGCCTGTCGATTAAGAAGGCGACACGGCTCATTGAGGCATTGCGTGACGAGCAGGACAAGCATACTACGCCCCAACAGTTCGACCAAATGTACCAGACATATACAAACCTGGCTGCCAGACAGATACAGACCGTCAACAACCTTAATATGAAGGATGTGAATAAGTATTCTGTACGTAGCGACCTGCGCGATGCCCAACTGAAGATGCGAGAGATACGACAGCGGGCCCTGAAAATCGGCTATCAGATGCATCCCAGTCCGTATGAGGGTTTGGATCCGTCGTATGACCCAGGCATCAAATACCAAATGGAGCGTGATGGCGTCAGGTATGGTGTACATTAATAGTCGGCAGTATCATGGATAGGTTCCTCAAAAACTGGTGGGTGTGTGCCCTTATTTGTCTGGCAATGACGGCAGGGCTAATTCTGATGGAGATTCGGAATTATCATCTGTCGTGGCTGGAGGACATGCTTTTGGCCGGTTTTCTGCTGACTGCCGCTCTTCAGGTGTTGCTGCTTATCGTCGCCCTCTTCAAACGCCGTTTCCTCATCGCCTTAGGTGTGTTTTTGGGAGGCATCGTCAATTTGTATGCTTTTATCATGCTGTGTTTCATGTGGTGGATGCTGCAAGGCGAGAACGATGACTTCGGCCAGAGGCATCCTATCCCTGCAGGCATGGAATACATGGAACCCAACGAATCGTTCTGCGAGGAAGATGTGGACAGCACAGATAACACTTCGTGGCTTCGTATCAACAACAACTCCCAGGGCGGAATCTATGAGTATCAGTATTACTCGAAAGCCCTGCCAGATGGCTATATATACCTTAAATGCTTTGAAGCCACAGAGAACATTCTTCTGTCGGAAGACCGTATGCCGATGAAGACCAAGGTTGAAGTGAAACGCCATGACACGTTTGGCCCAGTGGGTGGCAGCAGAGTCTTTACCATCTACGAAGGCTCATGGGGAGATTACTACCCCGTCCGCGTCGAGGTATGGTTCCATGATACCCAATCTGGCCATGAACAGTTACTAAACCAGAAGATATACAAGATGCAAGGATGGCAACGATGATACCTGTTCCTATTCCTCTTTCAGCAGGTCTGGGCGCAGGCGACGCGTGCGTTCCATGGCTTGTTCCAATTCCCAGTTACGGATCTTGGCCTCGTTGCCACTGAGCAGGATCTCAGGCACCTTCCAGCCCTTGTAGTCAGCAGGACGGGTGTAGATAGGAGCAGCGAGGATGTCATCCTGGAAACAGTCGGAGAGGGCAGATTGCTCGTCGCCAATCACACCAGGTACCACACGCACCACTGCATCGGCAATCATGGCTGCCACGAGTTCGCCACCTGTGAGCACGAAGTCACCGATGGAGATCTCGCGGGTGATAAGATGATCGCGGATGCGCTGGTCGATGCCCTTATAGTGGCCAGCGAGGATAATCAGGTTTCCCTTCAGTGAGAGTTCGTTGGCGATATGCTGGTCGAAACGCTCACCATCGGGGGAGGTGTAGATCACCTCATCGTAGTCGCGCTCGGCCTTCAGGGCAGAGATACAGCGGTCGATAGGTTCGCACTGCATCACCATACCAGCACTGCCACCGTATGGGTAATCATCCACACGGCGCCATTTATCAAGGGTATAATCTCGTAAATTGTGGAGGCGGATCTCCGCCAGTCCTTTCTTTTCTGCTCGAGCCAGGATACTCTCGTGGACAAAACCCTCGAGCATCTCAGGCAAAACGGTAATAATATCTATTCTCATTTAAAAACAATAACCGATTCAGTTCGAATGTCTATGTCTGGATGGTGAGCCACCGCGTCCTCTGTTGCTATATGAACTCGTGCTTCGCCTTGGCTCCCTGTATGTCGTACGGCGTGGTGGGGGAGGAGGCTGTATGCGAACAGATGATGATACGGGAGGATCCGTATCAATACGTCGGGTAGGTGGTGGATTGACGGGCTCTACATCGTTGGCCGTATTGTCATTTCTGCCCAAGAGACTGTTGATCGCACCTTGTGCGGCAGAACGATGCCTTCCTCGCGGAAAAGAGTTCAGATACGTTTCATAGTCGTTGACTGACACGCAACTGTAAAACATAGCATCGTCATCAGCAGAATTGTATGACGACCTGACAGAATTAGTCGTGTTCTTGGATGTTTTGAATTCTATGCGATCATCATATCTTGTCTGTTTGGAAGTTGATGACCTATCGACGACACGGATGACCTCCTTTGTAGGATGAGATGTATTTGACGCATTCGACGTATTCGATGACTCAGCAGAAGCCGACTGGGTATCTGCAGAAGCATTTGCTGAAGCCGTCTTTTGTTTGAGTGCTTCAATACGTCTGAGGGTCTCGGAATTCTGATCATCGTATTGTTTGTTGAAGTACATGATGACGCCAGATAGGATGGCAATGACGACACATGCCACCGCTGCGATGATGAGACCGTTCCTCAGGTTATTATTCTGACTCTTAACCGGAGTGGGAGAGGGCTTTGGCTTAGGTACAGGATTGACAGGTCGGATGACTGGCGACGGAGCCGGCTCTACGACAGGTGCCGGCTTGACGACATGCTCCGTTTGTGGGTTGTTCTGTAATGGCAGTGGTGGTATGGTTCTTTTCTGGAGATAGGCAGAAGCATATTCATGGATCTGCACAGCCGTCGGACGATTCCAAGTCTCAGCAGCGAGACATGACGTGACAAGCCTTGACAATTCCGATGAACACCCGCTGATGGATGTAGGGATGCGGGCGCCACTAAGTTGTACACAGCCCCCCATGCCTTCCCATAACACATCGCCAGTGATCAGTTCGTACAGTGTCATGCCAAAGGCCCAGATGTCACTGGCCAAGACGACCAATGGTTTCTCTGAGAAACGTTCCGGTCCCATATAGGCAATGGTGCCAGAGGTACTGACATTGTTGTTCGTGCGACTCATCTTCGTGCGGAAACTCCGGCTGATGCCAAAGTCGGAGATAACATACCTGCCATCACTGGTGATGAGTATATTATCGGGTTTGATATCCTGATGGACGATTGGGGGCTCCTGACAATGCAGGAATTCCAAGCCAGCAGACACATCGAGAACAAACTTCCACACTTCTGATTCTGGCATCTTGCCAATATGCTGGGTGACAGACCCGTTGGCACAATAGGGCATCACCAGATACGGACAGTTTTCAAAAACATCGAAATGGTTGATATTCAACAGATTGGGATGGCGTAGTTTGTAGGCTACTTTAAACTCATTACGGAAATCATCCAACCCTTTAGCATCCAGTGTTCCGTAGAATTTGATGGCTACATCAATGTCTGCCAGCAGATTATGAGCCAGCCACACATCTCCGAAACTACCCTGACCAAGGTGTTGTTTTAATTCATAATGCTCAGCAACAATACTACCTTCCTTGAATTCCACCATTTCTACATTATTTATTATAAATAACTGCTTAGTTTGGTCCAGTAAGACATGATGGTATTCACTATCTCCTGTTTGATGGGCTCACAGTCTTTGGACAGCCAAATATAAGTGCAAGCCCCAATCAAAAGGAGGATCAGAACAATCAGGAGATTCCTGAACTTATGAGAACGTCTGATTGGTTTCGAGCGTATGGTAGCAGAGAGGTCTTCTTCGGGCTCTTCCTCTGCCTTTTCTTCTTCTGCGGATGGCTCAGTTGTAGTTTCTTCTTCCTCTTCTTCGTCTGTTTGGATATTGGCTATGGCTACGGTTACATTATCATATCCACCCGCTGCAAGGGCATCTGCAATCAGTTCATTTTTACATTCAATAGGATCTTCATGGAACTTGATCAGGGTGTCAAGGATCTGATCGTCTTGGCAGAGGCCACAAAGTCCATCACTGCAGAGCATAATCGCATCTCCATTATGAATCTGGTAGATACGGGTCTCTGGATTTGCACGGTTGTCAACGTCTCCCAAACAACGTGTGATGACATTTGAGAGCGGATGATCATGCATCAGTTCTGGCGCCAGTTCACCTTTGTCAACAAGTTCCTGAACGTAGGAGTGATCCTTCGACAGTTGAATGAGTCCATGCTTCTTGTTGAGCACATAGCAACGGCTGTCTCCACACCAGCAGATATAGGCCTTGTCACCAAGTACCCATGCCATCACAATGGTGGTACCCATTCCCTTTGTGCTCTGTTCTTCTTTACTGTGGTTGAGGATGTTGAGATCCGCCTGTTTTACCACATCTTTCATGAAATCCTGCACGGACTTGTCATCCAGAACCACCTCTTTGAGAGTGGCGGGATTGAATTTATCCTGAACGGTTTCTACGGCAATGGCTGATGCCACCTCACCGGCATTAGCACCGCCCATGCCGTCGGCAACGACAAGCAAGGCTCCAAACTCCCCCAGGTCGGCATAGGGGCCGGCCTGGGGAATGAGCCATTCTGATTTGCTGAGGTCGCTGGATACAATGAAGTTATCCTCATTGTTCTGTCGGATCAATCCGACATTCGTGCCTGCAGCAAGTTTGATCTTAATTTCTGACATATTTCAATTTAGAGTCTTATCTTACTCTATGGATAGGTACTATGCGTACTTCACCACCGAAGTTTCCTACGTTGACACCTACAACGCGGTAACTACCGTTACTCTCCTTGAAGAAAGCAGGTGAACCCGTGAAGCCCCAGTTGGTGGAAGCATCCTGCAGGGTGATGAAGCGGGCAGCCAAACGAGAGGTGCGGCTTGTGAAATACTTCACATAGTTAGAGAGCACCTGGATATCTGTTCTGCCAGAGAATCCTGCGATGACCACTTCTTCACTTCCCTTCAGACTCTGAGCCGTCGGGATGTCAACAGGCAGACCGCCAGGAGCACCCAGTGCCAGAGAGGCTGCATTGTGAGAATTGTCAGTGTAGTAGGTCACGACGAAGTTCTGGTAGGTACTTCTCTTGTACTCAATGTCAACGCCCCACTGTCTGGCTTTCTTAAGGACATCCTTACGGATCCTTACAACATCCTTGCCGTCGTATGCCTCCAATGAAGCGAGGTCGAACTGGGTATTGCTGAAGCGCAGCGGGTGACCGGAACCGCGGGTAGAGTAGGCCTCGAAGTCCAGAATCACATGGAAGCCAGCAGCCACATATTCGGCGAGCAGTTGGCGCCAGTCGTCATTACGATAGACATTACGATATACCCAAGGCTGGAGGTTAGAACGGGCAGTAATGAACTTACCACCAATCACGAAACCTGTACCTACCACCAGTTGGCTGGTTGCAATACCTGGATCATACGAATTGCCGTCGCGCTCCAGAGTGATGCGCTTCACCTTCAGGGTATAAATGTCGTTATAATAATTAACAATGTTATCGGATGCACCTGCAGAATTCTGGGCAGACTCCTGAATGGTCGGATTTGACTTGTCGATAAAGTCATTCTTGTTACCCGGATTAACTGCTACACCTTCTGCTGAGACGACAGCCTGTTCTGAGTTGTCCCAACGTTCTTCACCATCAGTAATGGGGCCAGTAGTACCCAAACCTGCTTGTCCACCTGTGGCGGCAGCAACAGCAGGAGTTGCCTCGGATCCCTTACCTCCAGTGTCATCATCGTCGTCGTCAAAGCCGTAATCAGCCAACTTAGCCTTCGTTGAAGCCAGTCTCTGGGAAGCATTGTTGTAAGCATAAACCACACGTACACGCTCCTTCTGAACCTGTCCAAGTTGTTGCTTAATCCCCTGGTTGTTAGGATCACTAGCCAACTGGGCTGTCAACTGCTGTTCCATATTGTCGAGTTTCATCTTCTCAAGACCAAGCGAATCTACCTGAGCCTGATACAGAGCCATTTCCTGACGTAAAGCCTTGTTATCGAGTGTCAGTTTGTAGTTCCATGCACCGAAACCAAGAATGACCAGAATAAGAAGAGCGGTCAGTGCCCAGATAGCACGACGATAAGGACGCAATGCCTGCTGACGGAACAAATTCATACGCTCTGTCAACTTGATACTGGATGTCAGACCCTGTTTGCCTTGAGGCTGAATAAAGCCAAGACGCGGACCATTGACTGACAACTGGATCTCATCACCAGACTGGAGATAATAACTGCCCTGAATAGGACGGCCGTTTACCAATGTCGGGTTAGAGTTAGAGAGATGAACTAACTGCCAGTTGTTACCATCACGGATGATGGCTGCATGCTTACGACTGACAGTGTCAAAAGATTCATCATAGCGGACTTGACAGGAAGCATCACGACCAATTTCAATCTGGTCGATAATGATTTTCTGAGACTCACCAGCACTGTGATACTTAGAACTGGTCTTGTGCTCCAGGATGTAATAAGTACGTCCTGATCCGTTGAAAATGGCACCCATTCCTGCTCCGACAGAGCCGGCAACTGTGCGTTTGTAATTGTTTTGAGTTTCCATAAATTTATAATTAAAGGGTTAGTTAATAATTCTCAAATCTCATCGTAACATCGCCCATGGCAATAATGTCACCAGTGCTCAGATAGAAACCGTTCTGTGGAACGGGTTTTGCGTTGACATATGTACCGTTGCTGGAGTTCACCCATCTGCGTGACTCTTTCTGCCATTGTCCGTCACGGATGACCCATTGTCTGGAACTGGTGTCCAGTTCCATGGTACAGTGGAAACGCGAGATGAAATCGCTGAAGTCGGACTTGATCTTGATGGTGTTTCCCAACTGACGTCCGACAGTCAGAATCCGCTGTCCGGTACTGGCCATCTGCGACAGATTGTATGTCTTGCCATATTCCTCTCCCTGGAGTATCCGCAATTGGAACCCTCTGGTCACCTGTTGAGGGACATAGGACTGGACCATTCTGACAGGCTCCCGGTGATAGCCTCCGGCTTGTTGAGGTATCAGTCTGAGGACTTCTTCCACGGTCTGAAGCCGTTCTTTAAAATCTGGTTTCAGACAACCGTCAATCAGACGGTACCATTGCTGACCATTCGGTAGGTTATTCAACAAGCCACGGTTCCAGATGCCGTCTTTTCCACGTTTCTGGTATTCTGCCAGTTCGTTGTGCGATTCCAATGAACCGAAAGGCAGTTGGCCCGTTAGAAGTTGAAATACAAGTACGCCGAATGAGAAGATGTCAGTCGTGGGTAGTACAGTTGCCCCACCTCTTGCTCTCGTTGCCTGTTCAGGAGGCATATAAGCATAAGTGCCGAATACCTGATTGGGCTTTCCGAAGATATTACGTTGAGTCATCCTGTGCGTGCGATCGCCAGAGATTCCGAAGTCTGTGAGGGCTGCCTTGCCATTCTCTTTGAACAAGACATTCTCAGGTTTTAAGTCACGATGTACTTTGCCTCTGGCATGGAGGGCATTCAACCCAATCAGGATATCCTGACAGATCTGGGGCGTTCTTGAATCTGGTTTTCCAAGATAAGGCTCCAAGTCTCCTCCAGGACAAAACTCCATCACGATAAAGGGATTTCCTCCCACGACACCGTTGGCAATAGAGCGTACCAGATTGTCACAGTCGATCTGACCTGTCTTGAACTCCATTTCGAATCGGTCCATGAGGGGTTGACGGATCTCTGCAGGCACCTCCCATAGTCTCATCAGCTTCAAGGCATATTTATTACCGCGACCGTCTTCCACCAGATAGACCACACCAAAAGAACCCTCACCAAGGGTTTTCCTGACGCTGTATCTGTTGGCTATGACATCGCCGGGCTTAAAGTCACATCTGTCAACAACCTGATAGGTCACAATCTTCTGATTTCGTTTATTCGGTTTCGAATCTGAACCTTCTGTCTCCTAACACGATAACGTCACCTGGTTCAAGTGACAGTTTGCGATTGGCTTCCAGATAGGTAGAACCTAATTCACTTCGGTTCAATAGATACCATTGGCCGTTTTCACAAATCAATTCTGCTTGTTCCTTGGAGGTGATAGTACGATTGTTTTGCTCCGTATTTTCCCTATTCAGGATGATGGAGTCGCCCTCATAGTCATTCTTGAAGGGTTCGGTAATCTCACCTTCTTCTGGAATAATGGTCAGATGGCATTGAGGTTTGGGAGGCTCAGGAGGAGCCACAGGCTTATGTCTGATAGCACGTACGGTCGGCAGGTGAATACGCTCACCGCACTTCGGGCAGAAACTGAAGTCTGTTGAGACCATGGCGCCACATTTGTCACATTTCACCTCACCAATCTCCAAATCAATCATCTCTTCTTTATTAGGTGTAGGATTCTGTAAAGTTGTTGGCTTGGAACCGAAACTGGCCCCACAGTTAGGACAACTGGAAAAATTACCTACAACAGGGTAACCACAGTGTGGACAATTCTTAGGTGCCTGTGCAACAGTTGCCTTTAATGACACCTGATTCTGAAAATCAGAACTGTTAACGATTCTTGTAGGTCTTGGTGCAGGTTCTGCCTGTTGGGAATTCAGAACAGTAGGCCGTGGTGCCGGGGTGGGTTCCTGGTATTGAACTTCTCCACTCTGCAAAGGGTGACCACATTTGACGCATACACTACTACCGGGACCATTGTCCCAGCCACAATTGTTACATCTCATACTTTTAACTTTTTAGTTATGGTAATATCAATACTATTTTTGTTCGACTCTGATGATGAACTCCTCGCTCTGACTACGGATAACGATATATCCATTACGTCCAGTCTTATAGTCGGGGTCTGTCTTTGCCAAAGGATCAGCCTTGATGGACAACTCATTACCACTGGTTGCAGTAACCTCACACCAGTCAGGATACTTGACAAGGTCCCAGTTCTTGTTGTCTGCATAGAGAGTGTCACTGTTACAACTGATGCCCACTTTCTGGGTGCCACCTTTCTTCTTATTGATTTTTACATCAGGTTTTGTTACATCAATCTTTGGTTTAATACCTTTCTGTACGAGTTTAATGAAGCGTGTGGTCTGGTCGTAGATGACAGTGATACCTGTTATGCGACTCAGGGTGCTGCTTGTAGCCAAGCAATTCACCTGTAGATTCTTCCCGTCCATCGACTTGGTCAGTTTACACCAACTCTCATGTTCTGATGCTACATTGGCAGTCCAGTCACTACTTTCTGGAATAGTCTCAATACCGACTATTTTGGTGTCAGATCCTGCATCAAACATTAGATTATAAGTGGAAAGAGTCAACGATTTCGAAGAGGAAGCCCTCTGGGGGCCGTCATCACCACCTTTCTTACTTTTTGCAAGTCGGTTGCATTTGGTGATCTGCGCCTTGCATTTCTTGACATTGGCAGCACTCTTGTTGATGGCCATCGATGCTTTAAAACTGGCAATGGCTCCCTGATAATCACCTTTATTCATCAGGGCGACACCCTTGTTATAAGACTCGGTAGCACTTTGGGCAACACTGGAGCCATGAAAGAAGCCCAGCAGTCCGATAATCATCATTAGTTTAAAGATTGTTCTCATCGTTCTAATTAGTTTCGTTGTCAGTATTTTCGTTATTTGGGTTAGTCAACAGGTCGCCGATCAATGGTTTGATGGCGTCGGCTCTTGTTCTGAATTCCTCCACATATTCCGCTCCGGCATCCAGATTCTTGTAGATGGCAAGAAGGGCAGATTTGATCAGCGTTTTCTGTTGTAGGGCAGAATTGGCAATCTCCACATTGAGGGAGTCCTTATCCTTCATGGCATCATCGAGTTTGGTAAGTGCCTGAGCATATATATCCTCCACTTTATTATACAAGGAGGCATCGGTGTATTCGTCGGGATGGTTCTGGATAATGGTGTCAGCATTTTCCTTGATGGACATAGCCTCCAGAATTCTGACTTGGGCAATCGAGTCGTAGTTCACACGCGGTACTTCCACCACCACGGGCGTCTCTTCCGCTTTTTCGCCACCAGAGAAGACAGCAATCAGGATTCCAATCAGTACCACGGCAGCAGCGATACCTGCGTAAATCATCTTTTTCCCCGAGCCGCTCTGGATGGGTTTACTTTTCTTAATAGCAGGTTCCGGGGCTTTCTTCTCTCCCTGAGACTGGGATTTGACAGGCTCGGGTTGCTGGACTGCGGCGGGAGTCGGCACATCTGGTTTGACGGTCGTCTCCCCAGAGGCCACGATGCCGTGCATCTTGTTATATGTCATCTCCTCAATCTTACTGGCCGACGGACGATCCCATGTCTCTTTTGCAAGACAACCACTGATGATGTCTTTCAATTCCTGCGAATAATCGCCTTCAATAATGGGAATTTCAGCACCGTTTTTCTGGAGCAGGCCACCATGGTTTCCAAATGGGGGCATGCCTGTCATCAGTTCATACATCATGGCACCCAGCGACCATACGTCACTGGCCATGATTGGTTTGGGGTTACTGCTAAAGCGCTCAGGCCCCATATAGGCTAACGTGCCACCGCTCTGTTCCTGGGATTGGGCTCCACGGATGGTGCTGCGCACACGTGCACTAATGCCAAAGTCGGTAATCAGATATCGGCCTTCGTCATCAATGAGGATGTTATCGGGTTTGATGTCCTGATGAATCAGGGGAGGTGTCTTCTCATGCAGATAGGCCAGTCCTGCTGCTACGTCATGAAGCATCTTCCAACATTCCTCTTCCGGCATGTTCTGACCTTCAGTGATGTACTTAAATGCGGAGCCATTTTTTATCAGGGGCATGATCAGATAGGGCATACGATCCCAACAGTCAAAATGGGTGGGACGAAGCAGATTGGTATGATTCATGTCGAACACCATGGAAAACTCCTGTGTGAAAATCTTAATGCCATTATCATCCAGACCTGTTCCTGGTGCATAAACCTTCACTGCTACCTGAACATTTGTCAAGTTGTCTTCTGCCAGCCAGACTTCCGCAAATCCACCTCTGCCTAATTGTCTGATTAGTTTATATCTGTCTGCGAAAAGCAGACCTTCTGTTAGTGCCATTTTTCGATTGTTTTTTGTTATTTAGAGTTCAAATTTACTAATATTTTTTACAAGTTAACTAAAAAGCGGTGGTGAATTAACTATTTTTAAAGTTTGTTTTTGTATTTTGGCAACAATCATGGCGAACAAAAGAACCGTTTAATGTCCGCAAGATATTGATGACCCGTTTCGACACCAAGATCATACACATGTTGCATTTCTTCTGGGTCGTGTGAGATATGGCCAATAGGCAATTTACTCTCAGGGCGTATCACGAGGCATCGTCCCTCGTACTCTGCTTGCCTCACATACTCTAATTGTCGATTATACATGAGGTGTCGTTTATCCAATGCTTCAATCATCTGAGGATATCGATGAAGGGCGAGGCGCATCAAGGGCATCAGACGGTTATGTTCTTTGACATATCCTTCTGGTTGGGTGAGGATCACCAGATTACGTTTATAGCCAATATGTTCAAAAAATTCAAGTGGTATGGAGTCGGCCACACCACCATCCAAGACTTTATAACCTTCAAGTTCAACCACCTTAGAGGCTAAGGGCATAGAGGCCGAGGCACGGATCCAGTCATAGGTGAGTTCGTCGCTTTTTTCTAACTTCTTATATACGGCTTCCCCAGTCTCCACGTTGGTACATACCACGTAGAATTCCATCGGATTCGCTTCGAAAGCCTTGTTGTCAAAAATGTCATATTGTTTGGGAATGATATGATAGCCGAATTCGGCATTGTATAGATTACCCGTTTTTAGCCACGACAACCAACTGCAATAGCGCCTGTCACGTGCAAACTGTTTGTTATATCTGATGGCCCTGCCTGGCTGTCTTGACTTGTAGTTACATCCGAAGGCGGCACCAGCCGATACGCCTATTAAACCATCAGGTTCTATACCAGCCTGCATCATCACGTCGATGATACCGCTCGTAAAAAGACCGCGCATCGCACCACCTTCCAACACCAATCCCCGTTTCATTTTTATCTCGTATGTTCAGTTTTGTGAAGGCAAAGATACACATTTTCTCATATTTCTCAAACAACATGGACAATAAAAGTGCTAAAAATTTGGATTTATCGGAAAAACTCATTAATTTTGCCTCCGAAACAATTCATGTATAATTAAATTTAGAGTATATGAAGAAGATTATTTTTGCATTATTCGGAGTCGCCATGCTTACGTTGACAGCATGTCAGTCTAAGAAGGCAGCAGTCGATCACACCCCGTATCGTACGATCGTGACCTATGACATTACATTCGATGTTAACAAAGCCGACATCAGGGATGAGTCTATGACGGAGATTAACCGTATCAAGAAACTGATGGACGAGAATCCTGAACTGAAGTATGAGGTTCAGGGTCACACAGACTCTACAGGTACTCCTGAGTCTAATCAGAAACTCAGTGAGAAGCGTGCCAAGGCTATTGTTGATAAACTTGTTGAGATGGGTATCGACGAGAGCCGTCTGACTGCTGTTGGTAAGGGTGAGTATGCTCCCATTGCTGACAATGCCACAGAAGAAGGTCGTGCCAAGAACCGTCGCGTGGTGTTTGTCGCGAAGTAATGTGAGGATGAGATTCCTGATAACACTTTGTACTATTTGTATGTCGGCTGGAGTCTGGGCACAGACTCTGGCCGATGTTAAATGTATCTCCGTGATGGGGGTACCCTTGGAAGGACCTGACTCCGTATTCATCCCAGCCCTGAAAGAGGCTGGACTGGTACAGACACATCCTGAAGATGCAGAGCCTGATACCTATTATTTCATGGGTGACTTCTACGGCATCAAGTCCAACCTGATGGTGAATGTCGATGAGAAAACAAAGTTGTTGTCGTCGGCATTATTCACCTGTGGTCCTTATCGCACAAGAGAACTTTATGAGCGCAACCAGAAATACCTGTTGGGTAAACTCCAGCGGGAGTGGGGTAACTTCAAGGCCAAGGGCGATGGTACGGGTGCCCTCTATCTGCTCAACGACTATGGCTATATCCAGCAAACGACACCGTTGCATGATGACGGTTCGCACTCCATCCGTTATTTCTACCTAAACACCACACCATATTATAAGGATGCGGCGAATATGGGTCTGAAGGGACAAGTGCAGGAGGTGATCACGGAGAATCCTGTGGCAGAGAATGATATCAATCATTTTGACGAAACTGGTAAGTTGGTTACCGACGATCTGATTGACAGGGAATACGACAAGGCGGGATATCTGGTCAGAGCCTCCATGATGGAGAATGATGGTGGTAAGAGTCTGTTGACATACGAGTATGACTCAGATAATTGTTTGGTGAAGCGGACGCTGACCAATCCGGCAACAGGTATTCGTTCTGTCAATGAATATCGCTATAACACCAGTTTTGAGATTACCCAACAGAGTCAGAAGGTGTTTGACAGTCACAATGAATGTATCCTGTCGATCACGATGAAGAACGATCTCTCAGGACGGGATGACAACGACAACTGGACGGAGAACACGATGCAACTCACCTATTGGGAGAAGGGGCAACGTACACAGGTCATCCAGGTGAAACAGACGCGTATCATCAGTTATTGGGATGACTGATTCAGGATACCAAGAAATTCTTCTTCAGAAACTATCTTAATACCGAGTTTTTCGGCTTTCTGAAGTTTTGAGGGCCCCATATTCTCACCAGCAAGAATAAACGAAGTCTTGTTGCTGATGCTACCCACGTTCTTACCACCATTCTGTTCAATGATCGTCTTGTACTCATCACGGCTGTGATGGGTAAACACACCACTGATCACAATGCTCTGTCCCTCTAGCTTAGTGGTTAGGGGTGAGAGGTTAGAGGTTAGTTCCATTTGGAGGCCATAGTGGCGCAGACGTTGGATGATCTCTTGGTTTTTCTCATCATGGAAGTAGGTGATGATACTCTTTGCCATCACTTCACCGATACCCTCAATCTCTTGCAGTTCTTCTAAGCCTGCGTTCATCAGGGCGTCGATATTCTTGAAATGACGTGCCAACAGTTTGGCGGATGTTTCTCCTACAAAACGGATGCCAAGGGCAAAAACCACGCGTTCAAAAGGAACCTCCTTGGAGGCAGCAATTCCATTGACAATCTTCTGGGCAGATTTCGTGCGCGAACCGTCGCCATTGATCTGTTGAACATCGATATCGTAGAGGTCTGCTACATTATGGATCAGTCCTTGACGGTAGTAGTCATCGATGGTTTCTGGTCCTAATGAGTCGATGTTCATGGCCTTGCGAGCGATGAAGTGTTCGATACGTCCTTTGATCTGAGGTGGACACCCCGTATCGTTGGGACAGTACCAGGCGGCTTCGCCCTCATAACGGACGAGTGGGGTACCGCACTCTGGACAACGTTTGATAAACTCTACAGGCTGTGCAATGATGGGGCGCTGGTCCATGTCCACACCTACGATCTTTGGAATAATCTCACCGCCTTTCTCCACATAGACATAATCACCAATATGCAGGTCGTACGAGCGGATGAAGTCTTCATTGTTCAGGGTGGCGCGCTTCACGGTGGTACCTGCCAGTTGTACGGGTTCCATGTTGGCTACAGGGGTTACGGCACCCGTGCGCCCCACCTGATAGGTGACCTCATTTAGTCGGGTACAGACGCGTTCAGCCTTGAACTTATAGGCGATGGCCCAACGGGGGCTCTTAGCCGTAAAACCGAGTGATCTTTGCTGTCGTAAAGAGTTTACTTTCAGAACGATGCCATCTGTTGCTACAGGAAGGCTTTTGCGCTCCTTGTCCCAATAGTTGATGTAGTCATATATCTCCTGAAGGGTCTTCACCTTCTTCATGCCTTCAGAGATTTTGAAACCCCACTGACGGGCTATTTCCAGATTCTCATAGTGTCCTTCTGCTGGCAGTTCCTCACCTAACAGGTAATAGAGATAAGCGTCTAATTGGCGACTGGCCACCAGACTGGATTTCTGACTTTTCAACGTGCCACTGGCCGCATTGCGGGGATTGGCGAAGAGTGGTTCTTCGGCCTCCTCACGCTCTTTGTTCAGACGTTCGAAGACCATCCATGGCATGAGTATCTCACCTCTGATCTCAAATTCGCGAGGATAAGCGGGAGTGGCAAAGAGATCATTGTCTGATGAAGGTGGAGCCAAGACCAAAGGTATTGATCGGATGGTCTTGACGTTGGTCGTAACATCGTCACCCTGCACACCGTCGCCACGGGTAACGGCCTGAGTCAGACGACCATCGACGTATGTCAATGAGATGGAGAGACCATCGTATTTCATCTCGCAGCACACCTCGAAGTCCTCGCCTGCCAACCCCTTTTTCACGCTCTCATACCAGTCGGCTACATCCTGTTCGTTGTAGGTGTTGGCAAGTGAGAGCATCGGATACTTATGTACAACCTGCTGAAACTCAGCATTCAGATCGCTGCCCACGCGCTGGGTAGGGGAGTTGGGGTCGGCCATCTCTGGGTGTTTTGCCTCCAGATCCTGCAACTCATGCATGAGGAAGTCAAACTCCTGATCACCGATAGTCGGCTGGTTCAGTACGTAGTATCTATAGTTGTGCTCGTGGAGTTCACGGCGCAGTTGCTCTATGCGTTGTTTCTCGTCCATCGTTGATAACATTTTGATGGCAAAGGTACAATAAAAAGTTGAAAACCCTTCTGCTTTTCACATCTTTTTTGTACCTTTGGGCCCGAAATGTGAATGATATGAACAAAAAACTACAGGCGCACAGCGCCATCTTCTTTGCCAATACGATCTTCGGACTCGGTGTCCCTGTTACAAAGTTGTTGCTTAACGAATGGGTGACACCGATGGGTTACATGGCCTCGCGCTCGTTGGGAGCCTGTATCCTGTTTTGGATTATTGCGGCTTTCATGCCCAAGGAACATGTGGAGCGTAAAGACCTCATCACCATCCTCTTCGGTGGACTATTGGGCTTTGTCATCTCCCAGTCGCTCACGGCCTGGGCATTGGACTATACCAGTCCTGTGTATTTCTCGCTCATTGCCACACTTACACCAGTAGCCGTGATGCTCTGTGCGGCTCTGACCATTGGTGAGAAGATTACACCGATGAAATCGCTGGGCGTACTCCTGGGTATCGCTGGAGCGGTGCTCATGGTACTGATGAGTCAGTCACTGGGTTCTGGCAAAAACGATCTGATAGGAATCTCACTGGCCATCCTCAGTGTACTGACATGGGCTATCTACCTGATTATCACGCGTAATGTGGCTTCGAAGTATTCGCCCGTGACACAGATGAAATATGTTTTTCTGATCTCAGCCATCGTGACGGTACCCATTGCTATTCCTGAGTTGCCTGTCAATGCACTCTATACGGTGGCCTGGGGCTGGGATGGTGTACTGGAGATGGCCTTCATCGTCATCTGTGCGACGGCCCTTGGCTATTTCCTCATCCCTTTCGCGATGAAGTACCTGCAGGCTACGACGGTTTCGATCTATACCAACCTTCAGCCTGTGATCGCCTCGTTTGTGGCCATTATCTTAGGACAGGATGTCCTGACATGGGACAAGCCTATAGCAGGTATCCTTGTACTGCTTAGTGCATACATTGTGACGGTCGTCACCGCCAAGGAAAAATAGGGATTATCTGATGGTCTCGTTGGCCAGATACTCTTCATACTGACTCTTATAGCCATTAAAGACGTTGATATCCACGTCACCCTGAATACCTGCCACATGTCCGTCAGGACAGAGTTGCCAGTAGGTGAGACGAAGGTCTGGCTTATATTCGCTGTAACGTGCAATCCAGATACGGTAGTCACGCTTCAGGTCTGTCTGATTTGTGAGGTAGTTATTGACGAACATCTGGTTCACATAGAGGATGGGTTTGACGCCAACGCGCCTCTCTACCATCTTCAGCCATGTTCGGATATGGCGGAACATGTTCTCTGCACCGCCCATCTGTTCGATCTGTGACTTGCTGGGTTCAATATCGAGTACTGGTGGTAGATCACCGTGGTTGAAACGGGTATGCTTGAGGAAGAACTCGGCCTGGGAGGCACCACTGGTGCGAACTGACCAGAAGTGATAGGCACCTGTACGTATGCCATGTTTACGGGCTTGAACATAATCGCCAACATAGTATTTGTTACGCACGGTAATACCCTCGGTGCTCTTGATATAGACGAAAGAAACGGGGTAGTCAGCCGTACCTTTGACATTGTGGCTACCACGTTTGCCGACATGGGTAATACGCAGTTTGTTCCATTGGATAGGTACGGGTCTGCGTCCCTTGCCATGCTGATAACGGGCAATGTCAATGCCATAGATGCGTTCGGTGGTATAGCGCATCCGCTCCCCCTGGTATTTGTTCTTGTTCCATTCACCGACTCTCAGACGGGGATCCTGATCTTCGGGGGTGAGTAGTTCGAGACCGAAACCATGGCGACGGTCGTTGTCCCAGTGCCCTTCGAAATAACTGCCGTCAGGTGTCATATAGGCTCCATGTCCATGGGCTTTGTCAAGCAGGAAATCTCCCAGGTATATGCCGAGGGAGTCTGGACGGATGCCTGTCATCAGAGAATCATCACGACAGGTGGCAATGAATGTACGTCCTAAAGAGTCAAGTTTGATGACCGTTTCGTTAGGGCGATAATCCTTCCATGTACCAACATTTCTCACGGGAATGTAGTCTTCAGGCTCTATCTGGAATCGCTGGCCGTTGGCAAATGCGACAACCATCTCATAACCTTCATCTTCCACATTGTGGCGATCGAGGTAATAGTTGAGTTCTTCTTGTATAAGGGGATTGACAACTGTAGGTTCCTTCTCGACAACAGGACTCGTCAGGTATGCTGGCGAGAGTATCATGCCCACATGTTGGGGTGGGGGAAGAATATAACTGATGATCGTCAGTACCAACATGAGTACTGTTATTATAAATAGTGTATTCTTCATGATTCTGTTTTGTGATCTGGTTGGGACTCGAACCCAAGACCTACTGCTTAGAAGGCAGTTGCTCTATCCAGCTGAGCTACCAGACCGACCTTGAT
>Ga0265301_10000823_pt1 | contig 42376 bp, 40 predicted proteins | sample AusTroGonzalo_MG_2_FD_193488 | JGI IMG/M metagenome (GOLD analysis project Ga0265301, IMG submission 193488) | Bovine rumen microbial communities from tropical cattle in Woodstock, Queensland, Australia - Gonzalo_04 | ecosystem: Host-associated > Mammals > Digestive system > Stomach > Rumen ...
ATACTGACCAGGGCAAACAAAAAGAAAAGAATCTGAATACCGCGGCAAATGTATTATCTGCGGGCAGTGCAGTTGCCAGTGCAACCGCCACAGTATTTAACGCCAGTCAGATAAAGGCGATAAAAGACGTTGCCAAAGTTGCCCAAAAATGTACGGAGGTATTAAAATGAGAAAGTTTTATTCATTGTTATCTGTCATTTCGTTAATTAGTCTGTACATTTTTAATCCGACCACTGTCAGGGCAGATTATGAAGATACAGAAATCGAAGATACAGAAGATGTGTATGATATTTTTGTTGATGCAGGAACTGCTGAAAAAATCATAAAGATATACTTTTCTGACTTTGGGAAAGAATTCAAAGATATTGTTTCATTTACATTCGACATAAATGAAATTTCATATCTGGATAAACAAGCAAAAGCCAAAGCTAAAACTGAAGCAGAAAAACAAGTTGCAAAATATGACCCAGAGACCATGTACGATGAATATCTTGATATAATACTATTGAGACGAGTAGTTCGAGAATATAATTACATGTTATCAGAGCATAATGGTTATGTATCAATTGACGGCTTGGTTGCAACCTGCAAGGCACCATTTACTAATGCCATATTAAAACCAGGTTTTACAAAGTATGATCTTTCTGTTAAACTTAGTAATAAATGTTGGGATTTTGTTGATGCTTTAATTAATGCAGATCCAAGTCCAAACCCAGATTGCCCTTATATAATAATAAAATATAATAACAAACAGACACACATCCGATATATAGACAAAGAAACTCAACACGGATTTGATCGCGTATGCGACAGTTATATTCCATGGCGGTTCTTTAACCCTGGCAATGTGAGAGATAGTAAATATAAATGCACTATATTAAATACTGAACCTTCAGGAGAATTTGCAGTATTCCAAGACGAAGAAACTGGTTGGAAAGCTATATCATGGGTGTTTAAGTCAAAAAATTATATAAATTTAACACTTCATGATGCCATATATAGGTATGCGCCACCAAAGGACAATAATAATACCGAAAAATATGTGAACGATTTACAAAAAGAATTCAAAAACGATCCACAACACCGGTTTGATGATATTGATGTAGACGTCACATTAGTAAGCTCATTGAACGAAGAGGAATTTGATATGTTGGTAAAGACTGTAGCGAAACTCGAAGGATGGTTCAATGGTATAAATTCTAAAAATTGCAAAATCGTGGAATTTTAAGAATAAAAAAGTCGGTTCGCCGACTTTTTTATTTATATCTATAATAAATCGCGTGCCTGTTTTAATAAATCAATCGCTAAATCTATTTCAGAACCATCGATATTTAATGGTTCTTTTTTATCTTCGATTGGCGTGTCCTTTTCAACATCTGAAAATTCGCCATTGTGAATCATTTTTTTCACGCCAGCGATTGTCATTCCGCGATCATATAATAACGATTTTATAGTGGCGATTTTTTCCACAATTTCCGGTCTGTAATAACGACGACCCGCGGCACCAGTTGTTGGTTTTATCGCACCAGAAAATTGTTTTTCCCAATAACGCAGAGTATGCGCAGGTATATCCAAACGTTTTGCAACTTCGTTTATCGGAACAAAATACAAATCTGTTTTTTCCATGACCTGCGCACCCCATATTATATTATTCGTTCACACTGTTGTCTGGCACAGTTTCTGTCGTATACGCGGTTTCTGTGTTTTCGACGGTCATTTCTGTATCTTCGCTTTCATCTTCGTGTTCAATAGCAATCGCAGATACAACCTTTTCGTTTTCAGCAGTGCGGAACAAAGTGACCCCAGCAGTTGAACGTCCAGCGATACGAACATCGCGAACTGGCGTTCTGATAATTTTTCCGCCATTTGTCACCATCATAATATCTTGTGAATCCGTCACAGGGAAAGAACCCGCCACAGCAGTATTTTTACCACCCAATTTGATATTAGTAAATCCACCACCACCACGGTGTGTCAAACGATATTCATATGATGATGTCCGCTTTCCAAATCCATTTTCAGAAATTGTTAAAATGAATTCTTCGCTTAACGCCATCTTGGCCATTTGTTCATCACTTAACACCAAGGTTGTGTTTTCTTCTTCGGCGTCTGCTTCTTCTTCGATACCTGTCTCAGCACGACGCAATGCGCGGCTTTGTTTTACATACGCAGCACGTACCACAGAATCAGATTCACCGTGATTCAACATCGCCATACCGATTACATAGTCATCTTTTTGCAAAGAAATTCCACGAACACCAGTTGAATTACGTCCAGCAAATATACGAATTTCTGGCACCGCAAATCTTATGCAACGACCACGATATGTTGATAAAAACACATCTTGAGATTCATTGCACGGCATAACAGAAATCAAAGTATCGCCTTCATCTAATTTCATCGCAATTTTACCGTTGCTGCGTATTGAATCAAAATCAGACATACGATTACGACGCACGGTTCCCGATGCAGTAGCAAACATCAAGAAATGCTCTATCCCAGATTCTTGAACACGTTTTACTTCATCTTCTGGGACTGGCAAAATCGCCGTAATATTTTCACCTTCGGTCAAAGGCAACAAATTAACTAACGGACGCCCCTTACCTGATGCGGTCGCTTCTGGTAATTTATATGTTTTTAATTTATAGCACATACCCTTGGATGAAAAGAACAACAATGGCGTATGAGTATTTGCAACGAATACGTTTACAACATAATCATCATCTTTGGTTGTCATTGCATTACGCCCTTTGCCACCACGTTTTTGCGCACGATACGTATCCAGCGAAACACGTTTGATATATCCTGTATTAGAAACCGTCACAACCATATCTTCGCGAGCAATTAAATCTTCGATATCTATATCGATTTCTGCATCAGAAATTTCTGTTCTGCGTGGCTGAGCCCAATTATCGCGCACAGCGGTTGTTTCATCGCGAATAATTTGAACAATACGTTCATGACTTCCCAAAATGGCCAGCAAATCTTTAATTTGTGCCCCCAATTCTGTCAAATCATTATGAATCTTGTCGCGTTCCAAACCTGTTAAACGATGTAATTGTAATTCCAAAATCGCTTTGGCTTGGTCTTCGGACATATAGAACATTCCATCTTTGTATTCAGTATTTGGATCGTCAATCAAATTAATATAAGATTCAATATCTGATGCAGCCCATCCACGAGCAATCAATGCAGCACGCGCATCGTCTGGGTTTGCAGATTCTTTGATTAATTTAATAACTTCGTCTAAATTACCGCATGCCACAGATAACCCTAACAAAGTATGGGCACGATTGCGCGCTTTGTTCAAATCAAATATAGTACGTCTGCGAATAACTTCTTCACGGAATTCGATAAACGCATCCAACACAGTACGAACCGTGAACAACATTGGACGACCACGATTTAACGCCATCATATTCACAGGGAAATTTGATTGCATTTCTGTATCTTGGAACAAATGATTCAATACAACCTCTGGCATGGTGTCGCGTTTTAATTCAATAACCACGCGCAGACCTTCTTTGGAAGATTCATCACGAATATCAGAAATTCCTTCGATACGTTTATCTTTAACCATTTCTGCAATTTTAATAATCAACTGCGCTTTGTTCACCTGGTACGGCAATTCATCTATGACAATAGTCGGATGATCGTGTATAGTTTCAAAATGAGTTTTTGAACGAACAATGATTGACCCACGCCCAGTTGTATGTGCCTTGTATGAACCAGCGTGTCCCATAATAATACCACCAGTCGGGAAATCAGGTCCCGGTATTATACTAAACAATTCATCATCTGAAATTTCTTTGTTATCCAAAATCGCCAAAATACCGTTGCAGACTTCGCCCAAATTATAGGTTGGAACATTTGTTGCCATACCCACAGCAATCCCAGAACCACCATTGACCAAGAAATTTGGAAACTTAGTTGGTAACACAATTGGTTCCTGTAATGTACCATCAAAGTTAGGTTGCCAATCAACAGTATCTTTGTCTAAATCTTCCATCAATGACGCGCCCAATTTGGAAAGACGTGCCTCTGTATAACGCATAGCCGCCGGTTTATCGCCGTCGCGCGAACCAAAATTACCCTGACCTTGGACCAGCATTTCACCCATAGAAAAATCTTGGGCCATACGTGCCATCGCTTCGTAAATAGAAGAATCCCCATGCGGGTGATAGCGCCCCATCACGTCACCAACGATACGTGCAGATTTCACAGTTGATTTTGTTGCCGGCGCAACATCGTTCATCACATACAAAATACGACGATGCACAGGTTTACAACCGTCCCTTACATCCGGCAAAGCACGATCCACAATAACCGACATTGCGTAATCCAAAAAACTGGTTCGCATTTCATGTTCAATCGGAGATTGCGGCACACGTATTTCATTTACTTCATTATTTATTTCATTGATTTCAGACATTACTTTTTCCCTTGTTTTTCAATACATAAACCCTAGCAATTTTTACCGTTTCGGTCAAGAAATAAAGCAAAAAAACATCAATATTTTTTCATAAAAAATCGCCATCACAAAAACTTGACAAACGACACTTGTGTGCTAATATTACGACAATATGAAACTAATAAAGAATAATATTTTCATACAGATAACCCATTCCGGCATAAGAGACGGCAAATTTGACGCATGGCCAGAAACAATACCGATGGGATATTTGCCGAACGACGAAATCATAAAATACCACCAAAAACTGGAAACAACACAAATTCCAAAAGATTCATGTTTATATAACATGTATGTGCAATTTTTCAAAAAATACATAACAAATGCAATATCCAATGAAACGCCTATGGAATGGGATCGCCGATTTGAATATAGATTGCATTTGGAATATTGCCGCCCTGGAAAATGGGCTAAATGTGATGTAGCATACAATCCAATGGCGCACTGTCTTGAAAATATTAAAAACGGATTATGTCGGGATCCATATGCGATTGAAATTATTGGGAAAACATTTTTTCCAGAACAATATAATATACAAAGGGGCAAAACATTATGACACGCACTGGGGTTTTTCAGCCATTTTGGAGTGTAATCTGCGGCATTTTATTTTGGTATTTATTCCATGAAGGCCTGAAAGCGTTGGGATTGGTAAAAAGTAAATAAAATTGTTGCGTTTTGATAAAACGTATGATTAAATATAGTGGCAAAAGGATTTAATTATGGCAACTAAAAGAACTTATCAACCATCAAAAACTCGTCGTGTAAAGACACACGGCTTTCGTGAAAAGATGGCAACTAAAAGCGGACGCGATGTTTTGAATCGTCGTCGTGCGGCTGGACGTAAACGTTTGGCTGTGTCCGCAATCAATTAAAAAATCGCCAATCGGCGATTTTTTTATTAACAAATTTTTATTCCCAATAACATACTACTTTGGCATGTTCAATTTCATCAGTCATAATTTTATGGCGGGAAATATTATCTTCCTTTGCCACCTCTATACGAACCGTTGGCGTATTTGGATTAATTTCATGTTCAAAATATATTTCCATACCACGCAACTTATGTTCGTTTCGGAAATTAAATCCAACCGATTCAGTTGCCCATACTGCATACACCGCATTATTTATATGCTGGTTTATATCAACGTCATCAAAACGACACGCCATCACACTGGATTTAGTTGGAATAAAATCTGGACATTTGTTGAATTCTTTGTCCCAAACACGTTCTGGCAATCCGTTCCACCCCGGCAAATATTCAGATATTCTGACCGGGCGACGTGTTTGCAAATCTATTAATACCCATTGGCTGATTGCGCGAATTTTTAAATTGCCGTTTTCATCTCTGATTTCAAAATCACGCTCTGAACGCAGTGCGCCACATACCGACGGCCACGTCGTATAAACCAATTTATCTTTGTCACGTGGCATATCTATGATATCTATGAACATATGAGTAATTACCCACGCGATTCCTTTGGACACACAATATTCACGGCCCGCGCCCAGCATATCGGCGTGCTTACCCGCCAATCCCTGCAATTCGTTCATCAAAGTTATTGGACGCATAAAACCATACCTGTCACATTGGTATGATTTTAATGTGTGTTCTTCTGCAAACTTAGATACCATATGTCCCCCCTTTGCCGACATAAATTATTGTTCATTATTTTGCATAACAACGAAATCAATTTCTTTGCCCAACACAATTTCATTTGCACGTGCCGCAGATTTTATTAATCTGTGCAAAACCTCTGGCGTGTCAGATGGTATCGTCAAAGTTTCCAATTTTGCACCATTACCAACCTTGCGCTCTGTCCGCAAACCACGAACAGTCTTTAACAAATTCAATGCGATATCCATTTGTGCAACATCTGTATCATATTCAGGATTAACATCTGGATACGCGGTCAAATGTAATGTTTCGCCGCCTTCATAGACCTTGTAAATTTGTTGCCATAATTCTTCGGTAATGAATGGAACAAATGGTGCATACAATCCGATTATGGTACGCAACACACTATATAATGTCCACTGGGCAGCCAATTTCGATTCGGTGCTATATTTTTCAGGACTCCAAAATCTGTCTTTGATAAATTCAATATATTGGTCACAGAACGTATCCCAGAAAAATGTATCAATCGCGCTGCGCGCATTGTAATTGTCATATCTGTCCAAATTCTTGCGTGTTTCAGCAACTGCTTTGTTCAATTCATTTAATACCCATCTGTCTTCAATAAAGCGTTCGGATACAGGTATTTGTTTTGCAGTATTTGGTTCAAAATCAGTCAAATTCATCAAAACAAATTTTGCAACATTCCATAATTTAGTTATTAATTTTGAACCACGTTTAACCTCGTCTTCGCTATATCTTAATGACGTTCCAATCGGCGCGGTCGCAATCCAATAGCGCACTGCATCGGCACCAAATTTTTGGACAGAATCCAATGGGTCTGTGCCGTTGCCTTTGGTTTTGGACATTTTCTGTCCCTTAGAATCCAACACCAATCCATGGAAATTCACAGTATGGAACGGAACATCGCCCATAACATACATACCCATCATTATCATACGTGCAACCCAAAAGAATATAATATCAACCGCGGTGTATAACAAATCTGTGGGATAATATTTTTTTAATTCCAATGTATCATCTGGCCAACCCAAAGTTGAAAATGGCCACAACCCAGATGAAAACCATGTATCCAAAACATCTGGGTCACGGGTTAACGTTTTACCACCAGATTGTTTAATCGCTTCTTCTTCGCTTTCGGCGACATAAACATTACCATCTTCATCGTACCATGCAGGTATATGATGTCCCCACCATAATTGACGAGATATTGTCCACGGACGAATATTCTTCATCCAAGACATAAATAAATTGTATCTATGATCTGGCAAGAATTTTATTTTGCCGTCTTCCACTGCTTTAATTGCAGGTTGTGCTAATTTTTCAGCGTCAACAAACCATTGTGTTGTTAACATAGGTTCAACAGGCACGCCACCACGTTGTGAATATGGGGTTGGAATAATTTTGTCTTCTATTTTAACCATTAAACCGGCTGCTTCGATATCTTCTATAACTGCCTGACGCGCAACATATCTGTCCATACCACGATATTTTTCAGGTATCACATCTTCATTATTTAATTTTGCATCTGGTGTTAAAATACACAAAGGTTCCAGATTATGACGAACACCAACTTCCCAGTCATCAAAATCATGCGCAGGTGTAATTTTCACGGCCCCCGTTCCCTTTTCTGGGTCAGCATGTTCATCAGCAACAATTGGAATTTCAATATCTGTTAATGGGATTATCGCCCGTTTACCAATTAAATGTTTTAACTTTTCATTTTCAGGATGAATTGCAATCGCTTTATCCCCAAACAAAGTTTCAGGACGCGTAGTTGCAATCTCTATGAAACCACCATCTTTTAATGGATAGTTGAAATAATAAAATTTACCATGTTCTTCACGTGTTTCAATTTCCAAATCCGAAACAGACGTTTGTTGTTTTGGGCACCAATTTACCAAACGTTTTTCGCGATAGATTAAACCTTCGTTATACATTTTGACGAACAATTTAGTGACCGCTCGAGACAAACCTTCGTCCATCGTGAAACGTTCGCGTTTCCACACAGGTGTCACACCCAATATATGTAATTGATTTAATATTTGACCGCCCTTGTCTTCTTTCCATTTCCATGCGTAATTTAATTTTTCATCCAAAGACAGCGCATGCGGATTTATTCCACGCTTAGACAAATCGCGTTCAACCAACAACTGTGTTGCGATAGATGCATGATCTGTTCCTGGTTGCCACAAAACATCAAATCCCGCCATACGTTTATATCTGCAAATAATATCAGTCAACACATTATCCAACGCATGTCCCATGTGCAAATTACCAGTCACATTTGGCGGGGGCATCATAACACAGAAAGATTTTTTATCACTATTTACATCATTATCCCAGAAATTATGGTTATCCCAAAATTCTTGGATTTTAGTTTCTAAATCACGTGTGTTTATGTTTTTGCCCAATTCTATATTCATTTTAATCCTCGCTGTAATATAAACAGACAAATTTTACACAATAAAAAACGCAAAATCAAGTGATTGGCCAATAAAACATTCCTAATGAAAAAAGCAACGAAAAAGCATATTATTTTTGTATCAAATAAAAAGGGAAAACCATGAATAAAATATTAAAAATGCTTATCAAAGAAGCAATTCATAACAACCCGTTATTGCATACACAAACTACGTGTGGCGATAAATATATAATTTTTGATAAACAAGGTCACGAAGTATTAATTGTGGACAACGGCTGGGCAAACAATCATTACAGCGTATCAGTAAATAAAAAAACAGTATTGGCTGTCAAATGGGACGAAACCAATTCAAAACCTTTGGACAGTGCCCAGAAAGATATGTTAGACATAATTAATGTAGCGAAAGAAAAATTAGACCTGCAAGAAACCGTCCAAACTATGACCGATAACGAATTGGAAACTGCACAATTTTTACAAAAATCTTTGTGTGCTATGTAATTAAATAGAATGCACAACACGACAAAACGAAACCGCGTATACGGCAGAAACTCCGGCTTTGCGCAAAATGCGATTTAATTCATAAAATGTTGCACCACTGGTCATAACATCATCAATTAATAAAATATTTTTACCAATTAATTTATTTTTATCTTTGATTTTGAAAACGCCACGAACATTTTCACGTCTTTGTTTAGTTGTTTTATGTCCCATGTCGGGTCTGTATTTTCGTGTCACAGAATCAACATCTAATACGGCATTAAAATGTTTAGCAATTGGTCGAGCCAACAAAGTTGCTTGGTTATAACCACGTTTTACCAAACGTTTCCACGCCAATGGTACAGGCATCACAACATCAATATGCAAATCTAAATCACGTAATGCGTTTATCATGCTGCGCGACATCATTGTTTGATATTTTAATTGGGACGCATGTTTAAATGGCAACATTATATTTTTAGAAACATCATCATAAACACATGCAGAACGAATAAAATCTAAATCACATTCGCCGGCTGCACAGTGCGGACACAACGGATGCGGTCCTAAATCCAAATCAGCAGGAAACGGATACCCACATTTAAAACATTTCGGGTTTGATATCCAATTAAAAGATTTCCAACAATTTGCACAAATCGCACCATGCGAATCGACCGCTTCATTACATATTGGACAAATCGGTGGATATAAAAAATTAAAAAAACGATTTAATATTTTTACCACGACATACTTTTGTATGTTTTCTTGGAAACATTATCACCAAACATATTTCTTTTTTGCTGGGTCAATGTTTCAAACATTTCACTGGAAATGATACGTAATACAAAAACATCATCGTCGCGTTGTGACAACACAGGAACTATGCGTTGATCTGCAACCCCTGTATCACGCAAAACCTGTTCTACAATTGCCAAACGACGTGCAGCGATTTTTCGGGAATTTTTATCGTATGTCGCGCTTTCTGGGATAGCAATTTGAATTGCACGTTTTGGATTATTCACAACGATTGACGCAGTCTTGCTTAACAAATCATAATTCGCACGTGACAGCCCCGAATCATTATTCATAAACGTTATCTTTAATTCCAAAGGACGAATTTTATCATCTGTTGACTCTGACAAATCATGACGTGCAGTAAAACCTTCTATTTCAGACGTCATGTCACTGGCAACATCATACCTGTCATCAATTTGATATGTTGAAAGATGTTTGTTCTCTGATAGATAAGTTTTCTTGAACGCCTTTTTCAATTCGTTTGGCGACAACTTTGACATACTGTTGTCCACAGAAACCATTTTTGGTTCGTCAGCAACGCGAGCTATGCTGTGCATTGCGACATCTGGGGCGGATTCCATCGGGACAATTTCACGACGAACGTTCACCTTGCGCGACACAACATTTTGTTTTGGTTCGGTCTCAATTACATTTGCCACGGGTTCAATTTTATTTGCAACTGGCGCACGTTGAGTTTCTGCACGTGCAACACGCATATTTTCTTCGGTTTGTTTTTGACGTTCATTTAACCGCGCAATTTCTTTACGCAGCGCGGTCAATTCTGCAATTGTTTCAGCGTCACGCATAACAGGCTTTTGTGCAGTTGCTTTTGGCGTGACAGTATTTTGTTTTGCAATCTTGGTTGGTTTTGGATTTAAATTTTCTTCGGGCAACAATGCATCAGAACGAACCACAGAAATTTCATCCATACGTGGCATACGCAATGGCGCATCATTATTCGCCCACAAATCTGCACTGGGACGACGCGGCGTTAATACATCGGCCGCTATTTTACTTTCCTTGGTATCTGCAACCCGCTTAGCAGAACGCGCAACAACTTTCTTACTAGTTTTTTGTGGTGCATTATTTGATGTCTGTTTCTGAACATTGGTTGCAATAACACGTTTTTGTGGTGCAATTTCTTCACCAAATGCAGCACGTGCAGAAACCGTTCCACCAGACACGTCAACAACCGGCAAATACACGCCAGCCGCGGCATTTGCGCACATTAAACAAACAACAAAAGATATAGTAAAACGTTGCATAATCCTTTCCTTCCTGATTCCATCATAGAACAAATCACGAAAGTCAAGCAAGTAAAAAATACACGTCTTTCAAAAGAATATTTGAAATAAAAAACACCCAAACGGGTGTTAATTTTTATTTCGTCACAACGTCTGATATTTTTGTGACCGCTAGGTTTTCAACGTATGATTTTTTTGCCATTTTATCAAGACGCGACGGATTATCAAACAATTCGTCCAATGTAGTTGCCAACCATTTCACAGAAAATTTATCTTGGGGTATATCAAAACCACCACCCAATTTAGCAAACGATGCCGCGTTTGCCGCCTGGTCAGGATTAATGTTTAATGGCACCAATATTGCAGGTCGCCCTATCGTTTCCAATTCTATGACCGTGCTGGCGCCACTGCGTCCTATGACCAAATCAGCATCAACCTCTGCACCCGCCATATCGTGAATGAAAGATAATACATTTGCACGAATTTTATGTTCTGCGTAAAAACGTTGTAATTTTTCAACATTTTCTGGACGTGTTTGATGTGTAATGAATAATTTTTTATTTTTCATTTCAGATATTGCCTGTGGCACAATTTCATCCAATATTTGCGCCCCCAAAGAACCACCTGTGACCAAAATTTTATTTTCGTGTTTCAATGGTGTCTTTGCATTTTTAATTATATCTTCGCGCACAGGTAATCCTGTATAAACTATTTCTGTGTTTGATTTCGCCGGCATACCAGATACATTTTGAAAACTGGTCATCAAAGTTTTTACCCAACGCATAGTAAACTTATTAGCACGCCCAATCGCCGCATTTTGTTCGTGTAAAAATGTTGGTATTTTCCACAGATGTGCTGCAAAAACCGCAGGCACAGATGCATATCCACCAAACGCAACAACACGGTCGGGTCTGAAAAACATAAAACGCACAGTTAACGCAACGGCAGACAATCCAATCTTAGCCAAAGCAATCATTTGTTTTATCTTGGATTTAGCGCCAACCCCCGATGCCCAAACAAATGCAATGCGTGCATTTTGTGGCTTGCCGTCACGAACCATTTTTAACACGCGTCCATCGGTTGAAATAGTTATTTTATGTCCACGTTTTGCCAATTCACTTGCGACACTTAATGCAGGAAAAACGTGTCCACCCGTACCACCTGTTGCAATCCATATTTTCATATCAATGCCCCCTTTATTTATTCCACGTATCTTCACGTATGATTGACAGTATCATACCAAACAACACACAAAATGTCACAAAAGAAATTCCACCATACGATACAAATGGCAAAGTCATACCTTTGTTTATAAGCAAATGCAATGCCGTCATTAAATTAAAGCAAATTTGACCACCAAATAATGCCCCCGCCCCAGCAACAGCATAAACAACAAAATCATCTTTGGCTAATGTTGCGTGTTTTATCAAATTATTCAAAATCAAGAACAATACAACAACTAATAAACATGCGCCAACTGCGCCCCAATCTTCGGCAATTGCAGAATACACAAAATCGTTCGTAGATTCTGGCAAAACATCTTTGACATACGATTCGTCACCGCTGCCAAATAATCCACCGTGTTTAATAGAATTAATTGAATACCACACCTGGGTTCGTGGTGCAACATAGAACATCTGCATTGCACGCGCACGCACGTGCGGTAACAATGCAAACGCCGCCGTTCCCATCAACCCCAGAACCCCGAACATCATGGGCAGATATTTCAAGGGAAAACCCGCTATGAATAACATTACAAACAATACACATACATAAAGTATAGAATTTCCAAAATCAGGATGCTTAAACATAATAAATACGCATATTGCAAATAATATTAAATATGGCCACCAACTGATTTTGCGCAATTTCCACGCCTGTTTATTAAGAAATATATCACTGCCGTATACCTGACGCATTTTGGCAAGAAACCAAGCGGTTAAAATTATAAATCCAGGTTTTAAAATATCAGCGGGCATGAAAGAAACACCAAAAAGATTTGCCCAACGACTGCTGCCCTTTATCACAACTGGATGCACCACGGTCATACACAAACCAATCATTCCGATTATTAATCCCAACACAGAAATTTGTATAACCTGTTTTTTGCTTAACATACTAAATCCAAACAAACAGATTAATCCCAACGCATATGCAGGCAATGCTTTTTGAATAAAATAAAACCATGGTTGGACAGGTGTCATACGCGCAGCCTGGGCGGCGCCTGCCGATATCATAGTTATTGCACCAACACAGACCAAGACCAAAATTAACCCCAACAGCCCCCTGTCTATTTCAAAATACCAACTGGTTAATTTGCTCTCTTCACCGCGCGTGATTCTTAACATTTGTTAACCCATATTTTATGCAAATTTTAACAAAATTAATGCCAAACCAGAAAACAGCACAGATATCACAAAAAATCTGTCTACAATTTTTGTTTCCGGCCATCCTAATTCTTCAAAATGATGATGCAACGGCGCGCGCAAAAACACACGTTTGCCAGTTCCTGTAATTTTTCTGGTGATTTTAAAGCACATCGTTTGAATAAACGAAGACAACAAAATTAACACCATCATACCCGCAGCAACACCCATTATTATTTCAGATTTCAACAACATTGCAACGGTTCCCATAAATCCACCCAATGCTAATGAACCAACATCACCCATAAATATAGACGCCGGTTTTGCATTAAACCATAAAAATCCCAACACTGCGCCAAATGCACCACCCAAGGCAGCATACAAACCGTTTGCATCAGGTAAAAACATAACTGCGTCCATAAAGCCTATTCTGGTTGCACCATACAAAGCAACCACTAACACGATTAAAACCGGCAGATATAATTTTGCCAACATGCCGTCCAGGCCATCGGTAATATTTGTTGCATTTGCAGAACCACAAATTACAAAATACGCGAAAACATAATATAAAAACCCCAGTGTTAATGGCATACCAAAAACCAATCCTATTTCCCAACTATCCAATGGCAGAACTATGCTTGATCCCAAAACAATTGATAAATTTGGAACATATCCTGGCATTGTTTTGTTTATAAAATAAGCCAAAATGATTACACACACCGCCTCTAATCCTAAACGCATCGCTGGTGACAAACCATTGGCAGCCTTCTTAGATTGGCTTTTTATTTTTTTATAATCGTCTGCAAATCCTATGATTGAAAACATCAACAACGACGCCAGCGCAATCCAGCCAACAGCATTATGCATTGGCATAAACATCAAAGCCGATACCAATATAGAAATTATAATTAAAATTCCACCCATTGATGGTGTTCCTGCTTTCTTTCTATGTTCAACCGGCACATTTTCACTTATAGGTTGCCCTTTGCCTTGGATTTTATGCATTAAACGAATAAAACTGTTTCCGAAAATTAACATTATCAAAAACGCCAACCCAAACGCAGACGCAAATTGCACCCAGCCACTTACAAAAAATTGATATCCACGATTTATCAAAAAATCAGTTAACATAAGAAAGACTCCTTTGCTTTATACTTCCATTTTATCATAAAAAATAATCTAAACAAATGAATATAAAAATATATTTAAAATATTTCACCTAATTCGGTTTTTCCGTTATCTGAATCAGAAAATTTTGCAGGATTTGGCTTTTGCCCTGGTTTGAATGCTTCGTTTATAATAGTTCCGTTCGGATCTTGACCCGCAGAAATCCCAGTATTACGATTTACACGTATAAATGTCATACCATCTGGGACAGAAAATGGTTGATTACTGTGATCTTTCAGTGCTATTTTCATAAAATCAGCAAACACACGTGCCGCCATGTGAGAGCCAGCCCCTTTGCCCAATGGTTGCGGTGTATCATAGCCCAAATAAACACCTGCAATTAAATTTTTTGAAAACCCGATAAACCAAACATCTTTGACCTGGTTCGTTGTTCCAGTTTTACCAGCGATAGTGTGTCCTGGGACACGTGCCTGTTTTCCCGTTCCACGTTCAACCGCCCCCTGTAATATAGAAACAATTTGATACAAACTTTGCGAATCGGACAAAGGTTCAACATCTTCATCGGATGTCGGTGGCAATAATTCGGTATTCCATTCGATTTGCGCCGTTGGTTGCCCACCCAAAACATTACCATATCTGTCTTCTATGTAATCGACCATTTTTGGTTTTATTGGATATCCACCATTTACAAATGCAGAATATCCCAGAACTAATTTTTCCAACGTCGTTTCCCCAGAGCCTAGTGCCAAAGATTCATTTAATCTGGCAACGTCCAAATTTTTTGGGTAAACACCGAATCGCTGGGCGGTTTCAATTGAATCTTGGACACCAATTTGTTCTACTAAACGCACAGTTGGAACGTTTCTGGATGTTTCCAAAGAAAAACGCAAAGGGATATCGCCCAAAAATTTTCTATCATAATTTTCAGGCTTCCATTCTTTGTTATTTTCACGCCAACCAACAACCGGTGCATCCAATATCAAAGTTTGCGGTCCATATCCTTTCTCCAATGCTGCTAAATATATAAATGGTTTAATAGTTGAACCAATTTGACGGTATGCTTGGGTCGCACGATTAAAAGAACTTTCTATGAACGAACGGCCACCAACCATCGCCAAAATGCGACCAGTATATGGATTCATCGCGATTATTGCGCCCTGTAATTTTTGTTCATCATCAGATTTATTTTGATTGAAAGAATCCAACTCTTTGGCCAAAGCCGCCGCAGCCGCGCGTTGATATTCAGGAATAATTGTTGTTTTGATATATAAACCTTCGTTATAAAGGGTTTCGCGCCCAATATTTTCCAGTAATTTACGACGAACGTCTTCGGCAAAATATTGAAAATCCATTTCCATTTGTTCTGTGAATCCAGAATTTATATTCAATGGCTCTTGGGATGCAATTTGGGCCTCTTGTTTTGAAATAAAACCATCTTTGACCATGCGCCCCAGAACATAATTTCGGCGTTCAATTGCACGATTTCTATCATTTGGCGCCTTTGGCAATGATGCCAAGAAAGCACATTCTGCCAAAGATAAATCTTTGACTGGTTTATTAAAATACATCAACGCAGCGGACCCAACACCATATGCACGTGCACCTAAAAATATCTGGTTCAAATACAACGTCATAATATGTTGTTTTGAAAAACTGCGTTCCAAACGCAATGCCAAAATAACCTCTTTAATTTTACGAGATATCGTTCTGTCTGATGTTAAAAAGAAATTTTTTGCAACCTGTTGCGTTATGGTTGATGCACCAGTAAATTTAGTATTAAAACCCAACAATCGCATAGCATTATTACCAGTTGCACGAATAATCCCGCGCATATCAATTCCTGGGTGTGACCAGAAATTTTGATCTTCGGCAGAAACAAATGCATTTACCAATTGTTTGGGCATATCATCAAAATCTATGAAAACACGTCTTTCTGCTGCATATTCAATTAATAATGAACCATCGGCAGCATACAAACGCGTCGCCACAGGCGGCGTATAGGTTGCAAGATTTTTATAATCTGGCAAATCATGACCATACACCAAAACCAACACCGCTAACCCTGCGATACCAACCACAAAAAACCAGAATACGACACCTATAAAATAGTGTAAGACCTTCTTGAATTTCATAAATTTAATTTTATGTTAAATATTTAAGATTTGCAAGTAATGTTTAATAATAAAAAAACCGGCAACGCCGGTTATAAATCCTATAATTCAAATCGACCATTACAGGCGATTATATCCGATGCGCGTTCAAATACACGTCCACCCGCTTCGCGAACCAATAATTCGCCCGCCGCCATTTCTGCGTAATCCAACGGGTCAGATATAAATGCATCCATCTTACCAGACGCGACCCATGCAAAATCCAACGCAGGACAACCGGTTTCACGTGCAGCGCCTTCTATGATTGGACGAACGCCGGTTGTATTATACCCAATTGTCAAATCGCGTGGTTCAGATAAATTAGATACATGGATTTTTTCAGAATGGTATGCAGAAAATACATATGCGCCATTGCCCGCTTCGGCATAATACAGACGTTCATCTATGGGCGAATAAACCAGAGCAATTTTTGTTTCACCATTTGTCCGCAACGCCAACGAAATCGCAAAATGCGCATTACCACGAACGAAATTAGCCGCCCCAGACAACGCCAATACAAATTCGTCACGCCCGTCACCGGTTTTTGACACATCTGGCGTCAACAACCCAGCACTAGGACGAACCAATTGCAGGTCAGATAAAATACTTTCTTCTATTCTGGCAGATGCCTTGGCGACAAAATCACGCGCTCCAGGCAAAGATTGTTGCAGATTTTCCACTTCGCCGAAATCATGACGCAACCCCGATGCAGTATTTTGCAATGCCGCAAACATTTTGTTTAATTCCGTCGAACCTTTAATCAGCAAATCCATGATTAACCCCCAAAATTAGAAGTTAAACCCAGCAAATTTACTTTTGAATTCCGCGGCACGTTTACCTTTAACCCCTTCGTTGCTGCGCTGACCGGTCCATGCAGGATGATTCAAATTGTCCGTAGACAAAACCAAATCCTTTTTAACCGAAGAATACATTTTAACAGTTTTTCCGTCAGTTGTTGTGACGTTTATTTCGTGATATTCAGGATGAATTCCTTGTTTCATCGTAATGTCCTTTTTATTTATTAAATCTGTTTAGCGCAAAGATTATACCTGGTTTTTTCGTAAAATCAAGTTAAACTTTGCGCCAACATATACATTAAATAAAACTGAAATCCGTCTTTTTGTTGATTTGCGATATAGTCTTTACCAATAAATCTATGGTTGATTGTATATCATCAAAAGAACATGTTTCAGATGGCGAATGCAAATAACGGCATGGCACACTTAATAATGACGAAATCATACCGCCACGCGTTAATTGGAAACATTCTGTATCGGTTCCGAACGCATTGCCAGACGCCTCTATCTGGTATGGGATTTTGTTTGCTTTTGCTGTATTTTTTAACAATTCAAATAATTTAGAATTAACATGCGGTCCGCGACCAATTGCCACACCTGAACGTATTTTTAAATCAATATTCTGGGTTTCATCAGGCGTATCATCTGTTGGTGCAGTATCAACAACGAAACAAACATTTGCATTTGATAAATACGCCGCCGCAATCGCGCCACGTGAACCAATTTCTTCCTGGGTTGCAGCAATGGCTTCTATGCATATAGGTAATTTTTTATTTGCCAATTCTTTTAATACTTCCAGTGCGACAAATGTTCCAACTTTGTTATCACATGCACGACATGCAAAACAATTATTAGCCAATTCTGTGAATCCTTGGTCCAAAACCATCACATCGCCAACTTCAACCATTTTTTCAGCATCTTTTTTATCTTTGGCACCAATATCAACATACAAGTCTTTGATTTTAGATGCTGATTTTGGGTCATCTATTCTGTGTATAGGTTTTTTGCCGATAACGCCGTGTAATTTACCGTGCTTAGTTTTTATTATAACGTGTTGACCAACAATAACTTGGGCATCCCATCCACCAATATTACCAACCCGCAAGAATCCTTTGTCGGTGATGCATTTTACAACCAAACCGATTTCATCACAATGTCCCGTGACAACAATTTTATACGGCGCATCTGGATTAATAATTGCATGTGCAGACCCCACAGAATCCACATACACATTTGGTGTTATTTTCTTTGCATTATCAATCCATAATTTAACAATTTCTTGTTCATATCCAGATGGGACGACCGTATCCATTAATTTTTTAAGAAAAACTTTATCTAATTTCGCCATATACATCTCCTTTGGTTAGAAGAAGTATAGCATATATATTCACGGGAAAACAAGGATTATATCAAGACTAATACTGACCAATACAGCCCAAATATGAATTACCAGTGGTTTCCAGTATATTTATAAATTGGTTTTGATTTTTACCTGAAAAAAGCGCCAAAATTGTTCCGGCGTCTGTCGCCAACATATCTGCAACAGTTGCTATGGACGAATTCATTTTCTTAAAGAAACCGCTTGTTGGATGAATTTCAGCCGCCAACAATTGGTGCGAACCGTGCAATTTTGCGGTTTCTTCGGCGACAATGACCATCAATTGACATTCAGGAGAAACAATTATCTTTTCAATAATCACACCGCCACCACCTAACAATTCACCCCACCAACCAGTCGATTCGCAAAATACAGGGTAATAAATAGTTGCGTCCACATTTTTTTCAAATATGGACGCAACATCTAAATCTTCTGTGATAACATCTGGCATAATGCCAGTTGCAGCATTTATAACCTTGCGAGAAAGCTGGTAATCAGCGTTACCAGTGGTTTTTTGTGGCCAATAAAGAATCGGAAACCTTCTCATCACTGTGAATTATATCAGATTCGGTTTTGATAAAAAAGATACGATTGTTAAATAAAGGACTTGATTTTTTATTTTTTTATGGATTCGTACCATTTTTTCATATTTTGCCATGCAGTATCAAAGTCTTTTTTGGCTGTTTGATAGTATTTATCTGATATTTGTATCTTAAACAACATTGACGACAACTGTGGTATCATAGTCATAAACATAGCAATAAATATCCCCATCAGAACCGCCGTGATTATGCTATTATTCTGTAATAACAAGCCATTAACCAATATTTCTGGGTCATCTGCTTGGATTGCCTGATACAACGTACTTACACCTGACGAATCGCTGAACGCTGCATTTAAAAACATAACAGAAAATGTTAAAAACACCATTGTCAGCGCAATTCCAACGATTGCTTTGATTACGTCGTCTATCATTTGGCGAATCGTTCTGCCACCTTTTGGGAATATAGCAAAATTTTCGTCGTCAAACATCCACGACATTAACATTAATGGCAACATCACTAAATCCATAGATAATTTGACAAATATTTCCAGAAAATACAGAGGTATCGGCAACAGGGCATAAAAATATATAGCCAACAACAAAAAGCCTGCCAAAGCCAAAGGAATATTCGGAAATATTGGAACACCGAATAAAATTTTATGTTGGTATTTAAAATCAAAAGCCGTATTCATAATCGCCCAACCTGCCGTCATACCCAAACCTGTTATTTGATGGACATTTGCAACACCGCACGCCAATTGGTGTCTTAATTTTGGTGAAAACGCCCCGTATTTTGCAGCGTCCACAGATGCAGTCACTGGGTCTGCAATTGCTGTTGCAACCATACATTCTGCAAAATCATTATTATCAGAAATCATATAATCAAAAGATGTCCCAACAGTGACCGCAGGCTCTATTAACACATCCGTTATCAAACGCGGTAATGGTATCAACAGCAACCCCGCTAACAAAGCAAATTTCAGTGTATATGCACCAAAATTCCCCAACAACTTAGACGGTTTTTCAAATTTTCCATTAATCATATTTGAAAATAAACGCCATGCAATTAACACAGCCAACACAGCCAAAGACATCGGTATTACCAATAATCCCAAACTATGATATATTTTTGGCAACATATCGGACATTGCCACCATAACATCTGAAAAAACCTGACATGTCCAACACGAAGAAAAGAAATTTAACGAATCCTGCATACTGACAGGCGAGACGGAACGCCATATAGACACACCCAATATTCCGCCCCCCACAACAATTCCAGCAATTGCCAGCGGCGCCATCGCAGATGCACCGAACGGGAAAGCAGCAATTATAAACATCCATAATTTTTTTAACACTTTCATAATTTTAATTATACCACAAATTAAAAGAAATGTGATATAATTCAATATATAAAAAATATAATAAGAGAGAATGAGTATTTTAAAACGAAAAATATCGCGGTTATTTCCGATATTCCCAAAGTTTTTTTGGGCGTTTTTTGCCGTATGCATATTTTTTACCGAACCAGCAGATGCCAAAGGTTTAATAGATTCTTTCAATCTGGCACAATTTGTTCCTTTGGTTTTGGACAGTATGATGAAAATTGCCACTGCTTTGTATGATTATTTTGTTGGTAATGGCACAGGTTTAATTTATATCTTTATTTATCTGTTCTTGGCATATTATATCGGATTGTATTTGGTAAAAATGTTTTTCCCAAAAGATTGGCTGTCGTTTTTTGGCTTTTCTGGTGGCGGGGAAATGTGGGATGGCAAGGCAAAGGGTTGGTCCATCGCTGAAAATATTGCAAAACCATGTATACGTGTCATTGTTGCGTGTGTTGTGCTGTTGCAGATTAAGCCTGCATATGTCACAGACTGGTTGGTTAATCCGTTTTTGGAATTTGGTTCTATTTACACCGAAAGCATTTTTAAAACGCTGAACAACACATCGTTTGATAATGTCAGTGCATCTGACAATGATGATTCGTTGGTCACATGTCCTGAATCAATAGAACAAAATGGTTGGATATCCAAACGCAGTTGTGATTTTCTGGTAAAGCCTGTATACATAATTTCCAAAGAAAATAATCGCGTCATAAAATATGGTTTGGATTTTTTAAAGCGTGGATTGCGCGGTTTGATGACATTGATTCCACATGGCGGTGAAAATATTTTAAATATTATTACTGGTTTTTTACTGGTATCTACGTTCATATCTGCAAATTTATTTATGGCATTGTTAATAATCCAGGCGATATTTGATTTTTGTTTATCGTTAATCATGTATCCATTTAATGTATTGGCGTGGGTTGCAAAAAAATCTGATAAATGGGTCGATGTGTTGCCCGCATTTGAACAAATCATAGACGCTTTGAAAAAGATGGTTATTTGCATGATTGCGTGCGCATTTATATTATGCATAAATCTGGCCATAGTGCGCGCATTATTTAATTGGTCATCGTCAATATTTGTTGTTGCTGCGGGCGGCGTATCATCAACAAACGTTCCAACGAATACCGCCATGGGATTTGGTCAGCATACTACATTATGGTTATCATCTTTGTTAACATTCTTTTTAATGCAGAATATTTTCAATCTGACACGCGAAAGATTAGATATGTATACTAATGGAACGAAACACAAAATGTATGATGAAGTAATGGGCGATGCCAAGGTTGTATGGGGCAAAGTAAAATCAACACCAGATACATTAAAAAACATCTGGCAGACAGGCAAAAAATTAAAAGGGAAATAAACAGCACATGGACAAAATTGGAAATTTTGTTGTAGATCACACTGTTAAATGCTGGACATGTCCTGTGTTTGATAATTTGTTTGCAATAATTTCTAATGCGGCGGCAGCGGCGTATGAAAGACTGACCACATTTGCATTAATTATTTTCTGTGTGCTGTTTGTGTTTTACGTATTTAATGTATTTTGGCAAAATTTAAAAGGCGGTATGAAAGACCCGTTTTTTCAGTCGTCATTAAAACCAGTTATTATCAAAGCAATTTTGGCAATATCTTTGCTGACATTGGGATTAACAGTCCCCAGACTGATATCACAATTGACATTTGAACCCGTGGCAACAGTCACTTTGAAATATGCAGAAATTATGTTACCAAAAGATTATCCGATAACCAAAGATTATCAAAAAATAGAAATCAAAGACACTGGATTTTTCCGCACACAATTGCGCGACACTATGTTGGATTTAATACAAACCAGTATCTCTAATTTCCAAATTTACATAAAAATGGGCTTCAATATCCTGGATGAAGCGTTTTCATTAAAAATGCTGTTGGGAATCGGCGCATTGATTCGTCATATATTTGTTTGTTTTATCGGGCTGTTGTTGACTTATAATTTTGTAAAATTATTTATAAAATATTCGTTTTGTTTTATGGACGTAATAATGGCGATGGTTATGTTTGCATTCTTTTTCCCACTTTCGTTGGTTTTGTTTATATTCAAAGACGCCAAAGATATACCAGGATGGATGAAAAATCTTGGCGGTAATTTAGGTTCAGGACAAATAAAAAAATTAGTTAATGCGATTGTGTCTGTGGCATCTTCTATTTTAACATATACAATCATTATGTTGATAATTCATGGATATCTGGCATCTAATGGATTAACGCAAGAAACATTTCAAATTTCATACAATGAATTATTTGATATGGATTTAGATAATTCGTCTGTTATGCAAATTACATTGTCTGGTGCAATTGTTTTGATTTATGTGATAAGATATATCTCAGATCAAATACCACAAATAACAAAAAAGATTTTATCTGTGTTCGGATTATCCCCAGAAGATTCTTTGTCCGAAGCGGCTGGTAAAGATATGTTAAAATTAACTGAATTGGTAACAAATGATGTGAAAAATGTGGCGGCGGCGATTATAAACCCTGATTCTGCAAACAAAGATTCAGATAAAAAAGACGACAAAAAAGAACCAAAGAAAGAAGATAAAAAATAATGTTAAAGAAATGGGCTATTGGAAAAATTGTAAAGATTGTCCTGGTCGCCGTAACGCTGGGGGTGGGGGTTTGGTATTTGTCGTCATGCATTGGTGGGGCATCTTTGTCATACACCAGCGTCGATACATTTATGAAACAAATTGGCGCAGGCGATGATGCTGCAAAAATCCCAGGATGTTTTCTTTGTGGCTATATTCAGGATTTATTTGCAGTTTTGGGGCGTGCAACCGCAACTTTTTGGGCCAGCATCGTTCATCATTTATGGATATTAATGGCGGTTGGATTTGGTATTTTTATAATTTACAATACTATACAAACACTGCGTGAACAGGCTACGTCCAAAGATGTCAAAGACCTGACAGATGCAGAACCGAAACTGGATTTCAAGAAATGGTTCGACAAAGTTTGGAAAAATGGTTTACGTATTCTGGTTGCGGGCGCTTTGATTGGTGCCTTAGATGTGGGTGGAACTAACACATTGCGCGCGATTACAAATGTTGTTGTGACGCCTGTAATGTATATTGGCTCTGAATTATCTATGGCGGCAACAGGTGTTATCAAAGGCACACAATGTCAAATAACAACAACCGCCGAATCAGACGAAGACATTTTGAATCCTGTGCTTAATCCGTTTATGTGCGTGATGGGTAATTTAAACGCGGTTATGTTGGCGGGCGCTGGCGGCGGTTTCGCGTTAATGAATTATTCTTGGCTGGATGGCAGGGCCGGCGGAACATTTACGTGGCTGGCGGGACTGGCATTAGTTTTATCATTTTTAATTATCGGTTTTGATTTAGTATTCCAAGTTTTAAGCATAATGTTCAAATTAATATTTATAATCATATTTATGCCTTTGTTGATAGCCGCGGCTGGGTTTGAACAGATATGGGGATTGGCCAAAGGTGTAATGAATACATCTATTGCCAAGATTATAGAATCCGCGGTCAGTATTCTTAAAATAAGCCTTAAAATTACATTGTTATACGCGATTGTTTATTTTTCAGCAGACAGTTTTTATCCAGGTCCACCTGATGGATTCACATCTATATTACCACCATTGGTCAGTGAAATTTCACCAAAAAATATGGACGCACAAGCAATGTCAGTGATGTCTGTGTTTTCAGATTGTGAAAAAGTTGCATTGGTCGGTAACGAAATGGACAAAGATAAATTTGAAACATGCTTTTATGAAAAACGTATTGCCGTAGAAGAAAAATATCCAGATGCGTTCAAATTTATGTCTGACGGATTTTCTTTCTTGATGTTTATGCTTGGGATTGCGTTTTTATATTTCTGGGTTTTGTCGCCTAAGATAGAAGCGATGTTCCCCAAAGACGGCAAAGAAACATTTGATTACGGTCAATGGATAAAGGATTTTGGCAAAGCGGCATATAACGCCCCATATAAAGCGTATACCAAGGTCAAAGAAGTCTTAGACAAAGGTGTGTAAAACAATGCAAATAAAAAAATTATTAAAACATTTTTTTATTGGAATCTTATGCGTGTTTTTCATAGGAACAACACCTTATGCTGCAACTAATATACCAACTGGCGATATCGGCGAATACGGCAATTGGCTAACCGAAGATAATGTTGAAAGTTATCACAAATTAATCACTGCAGATTTTGCAAATTTCCAAAATAATTTTACAAACGAAGACATATCGTCTGCAACTGTTCCACTGGAAGTAAAATTAGGCTTTTCATTTATGAAGGCATTCAGTGCGATTAATACAGTTTTAAAATTATCCCTGATTCCGTTTACAATTATATTTTTATTGGTTATGTACGCTTTCTGGGTTGGGTTAGAAGGATACAAATTAATTCGTGACTCTGGTGATTATAAAAAGGCTTTGTATGATATAATAACCAAAGGATTGATTATATCTGTATGGATTTTGGTTTTAAATTACGATTATGCAATAAAAATATTAGAGATGATTATTGACCCAATAATGTCGTTAGGCGTATATTTATCTGACTTTATTTTGAATTCGGTTGCCAATACATATGATGTAAAAATCCCCGCAACTTGCGCAGCAATACACAATTACGTTGATACAAACAATATGGGCGATTTGTTAATTAATTCAAATACAGCCGCAAATATCATGTGTTTGCCTGCACGCATATCTGCATATTTTTATCATGCGATATCTCTGGGATTTAAATGGATGGTTTATGGTTTTACCCACAGTTTAACTGCCGTTATCATAGGAGGCGTATCCATATACGTATTTATAAAATGTGTATTCAAATATGCATTTATGACATTGGGTGTTGTCGCAGATTTATTCTTAACATTGTTAAAATTGCCGTTCACAGCAATTGCGGAATCAATGCCCGCCAGTAAAGAAAGTAATTATGCAGGACAAATATTTGGTGGGTTATTAAAACTATTTAAAACAGATAAATTATCTGATGTGATTGCAGTATTTATTAATGCGGCAATTTATTTTGTGACGCTATCAATTGTAATTGCAGTATGCGCGGTGTTATTATCTAATGTCATGTATCTGGATTCAAATGGTGCTTATTCCATAGCGGCAGGAATGACATCTTTGTTAACAGGTTATTTGGTTTTATATTTGGCGGGCAAAGCAGACGAATTAGCCAAACAAATAGGTGGCAAGATAGATAATTCATTTGGAAAATCTTTACAATCCGACAGTAAAACAATGCTGGGTGGTGTCAAAAAGATAGGCGGTATGATATTCAAAGATTGGTTGAAAAAATAAACTAGATAAATTTCACAAAATTTCGCATAACGTTTTTTATGCCTTTGGATTTAAAAGCAATCGTCAGTGTATCACCGTTTTCAGCAATCACCACGCCAGTTCCCATTTCAGCATGCGAAACCATTTTGCCAACCACAGATTGTTGTTTTTCGTTTTTTTTCTTTTGCGCTATATTTTGTTGTGGTAATGTTTCATAACTGCGTTCGCCCTGAATACATACATATTGTCTGTCTATTTCACCGATAAATCGTGATGGCGTTTGACAAAGGCGTTGTCCAAACAAAGAACGAACCATTGCATTTGTTATAATTAAATGTTCACGCGCACGCGTTATTGCAACGTATGCCAAGCGGCGTTCTTCCTCTAAATCGCCCTCTTTGGTTGTTTTATCATTTGGGAAAAGCCCCTCTTCCCACCCAGGCAAAAATACAGTATTAAATTCTAACCCTTTGGCCGCATGAATTGTCATAATAGAAACGACATTTTTATCTTCGCTTTCGTTATCATTATCATCTGTCATCATCAATGCAGCGTGTTCCAAAAATTCAGACAACGTATCATATTTTGAAACAACACTGGTAATTAATTCACGAATGTGTTCCAACCGTTCTTCGGCATCTACGTCTTTGGATTGGCGCCACATATTCATATATCCAGATGTTTCTAACAACTGCTGCACAGCATCTTTTGGGGGCATATTTTGCCAATCAAAATCAAAAACGTCTAAAAATTCGTCTGCATTTGCTCTTTGCACATTTGATAATTTGGCTTTCTTTAATCCGTCCATCAAATTTGAACCGCTTTCGCGTATTTTATCAATCGCCGCAGGCCCGATTTTACGACTGGGTTTCGAAATAATTCTTTCAAAAGATATATTATCAAACGGATATACTAGTAATCGAATATATGCGATGGCGTCACGTATTTCTGCCCTATCATAAAACTTAGTTGCGCCGATTAATTTATATGGGATGTGTTTTGTTGTGAATTCTTCTTCGAATGTTCGCGACAAAGAACCCGCCCGAATCAGCACAGCAAAATCAGAATAATTATTATGCGCATTGCGAATAATTGTATCTGAAACAAAGTGCGCTTCGCCCCAATCGGATGGCAAAGTAAATATATATACCGGTTCCCCCATACCTGTATTTGATGGTGTGCGTAAATCTTTGCCCAAACGCCCCATATTGTTTTTTATCAATGAATTAGCCGCGCCAAGTATGTTTCCACAACTGCGATAATTTGTTTCCAAACGAATTATTTTCGCCCCAGGATATGTTTTTTCAAATTCTAATATATTTTTTATTTCTGCACCGCGCCACGAATATATAGATTGGTCGTCATCACCAACACAGCAAATATTTGGCACCTCTCTGTCTTTGGTTAATAATTTTAACAGCATCATTTGCGCCGCATTTGTATCTTGGAATTCATCAACCAAAATATATTTAAACTGATTTTGATATTTACTTAAAACATCAGTATTTGTTTCAAACAATTTTAATACATATAAAATAATATCGCCAAAATCCAATGCATTGGCACGCTGTAATTCCATATTATATTCAACCAGAATTTTTTGTGCCATTTGTGATAATGACATTTTATTAATATCGGTAATCCCCTTGTCTTTGATACTGGAAATACGTTCAACCCAATCAGATGGATTGTGTTCTTTGGTATCTAATCCCAATTTTGTGATTACGCGTTTAAGCACAGCCTTTTGATCATCTTCGCCATAAATCAGAAAATCACGTTGTAATCCTGCCGCTGCATAATTATATCTTAAAATGCGCAAACACATAGAATGAAAAGTTCCCATCCATAAATCACCACACAGATGTGAAATATCTGAATATTGCGCAACACGAAAGCGCATCTCATTTGCAGCCTTGTTCGTAAATGTCAAAGCCAATATTTGCCATGGCATTGCCGCATTAGTATGCAAAATATGTGCAATTCGCGATGTTAACACGCGTGTTTTACCTGTCCCTGCGCCAGACAGCACCAACAACGGCCCGTCCAAAGTCGTGACCGCCGATATTTGTTCTGGGTTTAAATCAGACATATAATCCATAGGCATTTTATCAATTTTCCATATTGTAATTTATAAAAGATTTCTATACAATCATTTTGTTAAAAGAAAGCGACTATATATGACACGAATAATATGTTTTGACATTGAAACAACTGGATTTGAATATATGCGGGGTGACCGGTGTATTGAAATTGGGGCTGTGGAATTGATTGACGGCAAATTAACCGATAACACATTTCATGAATATATCAATCCAGAGGGAAAAATTATTCCACCTGAAACATATATGGTTCATAAAATTTCAAATGCTTTTTTGGAAGACAAACCAAAAATGTCGGTGGTTGCGCCCAAGTTTTTAGAATTTATCGGCGATTCGCAAATTGTTGCGCATAATGGATTAGATTTTGACTTTCCCTTTATAAATTATGAATTAAGCAAATTGCATTTATCCCCGATTCCGCGCTCTCAAATGTTGGATTCCATCGTAATCGCACGCAATCGTGTTTACGGTCCAAAAACATACACTCTGGACGCGTTGGCAAAATGGTTTGGGGTATCTTTGACTGCACGTGCTGATGCGCACGGCGCGTTAATTGACGCTGAAATTTTAGCGCACGTATATTTGGAATTGGAAAACACTGCGCCCGCCATTGATATAAACGAATTGATGGATAAACAACATGATGCTTTTTTAAAAACACCAAAAATAGGCGCCAATTTTCCAAAGCGTGATTTCACGGTACCTGATGACGAATTAAAAATTCACGATGAATTTATGGATAAAATATTAAATTCATAAAAACGTTTGGTGCAAAATTATTGCGTATCCCCAGAACACACATTATGTTCTATCTTTAACACTGTTACACCGTGGTCATTGCTTACCTGACCGCCAGTGACGGTTCCAGAATCACAACTTGTACATGTTCCCAGCGTATTACGATATTCGTCCACAGAACACGTTGCCAAACACGCACCGCCCCACACGGTATATCCATCATCACATTTGCAACGCGTATTTACATACCCGCCAACCGTTCTGTTCGCAGACACAGTCTGCTGGCCCGACGAATCAAACGTTGAATTGCTGGGGCATAATAATGATTGATAGAACAAATCTGACACAACCCGAATCAGATACGCCTTTTGTCTTGAATCTATGACTTTTGCCTTGTTAGCCTCTGGAATCGTATTGTTGTTATTCACAGACGTTGCTATATTTTCCATTTCATTACCAACTTCGGAATCATACGCGAACACAGCATACCCGCACGTCAGCGCAACATTATAACATGCCCCTGTGATTATGCTGTATACGCTGTTTACATCAGCCGTCGTACTTAACGTATTTATTTGCGATAATTGTTGGTTATAACAATCTGAAATATCTGCCATACATGACGATGCATAATCAGATATTATACGCGTCTGGGCCGCCTTGATATTAACCATCGCCCGTTGAATATAATTCACGACAACATCATTATATGGATTATAAGTCGATGTCTTGCCATTTGTTTTATATGTGAAATCTTGACATTTATCCAACACAGCACGACATAAACCACCATCTTTCACAGATTGACCCGTTCCTATCTTGGACATTAAATAATTCACAACACATGCGCCATCTTTGGCACCGCACGTCGTATCGTTTATAGATGATTGTATAAAATCAGCCCCTATGCGAGAATTGTCATATTGCGTCATAATATCAACAATCGCAGTAATATTACGACCCAATACAACATTACCATTTTCATCAATATAAACCTTGGTCGGGTCAAGACATTTTACATAATTTTCGCCACAAACCATATCGTCCAACATACACGTTTCTAATGCGCCTATGCAACCACGAATATCGTACAGGTTTTTATTTTGCAATACAGACAAACGCCCCTTTTGCAACATCAAATTCGCACTGCGCACATTGGAAACCAATGTTTGATTTAATTTTTCCAAACCCTGTTCATACGCAGCGCAATCTTTGCTTATTGCTAAATCATAATTTCCAGTAATCTGAGATTCAGTTGCACCAGCGTCTTTGCATTGATTTAAAACAGTCTTGCAACGTTTGGTCGCTTCTTTATACAAATCCTTGCCACGTTTAGAAGATATATCATTTGACGACGTAAATAAATCCAAACTGAACATATCAGAAGAATCAGACGAAAAATCTAAATCCATATCCAACAACGAATCGCCGTTTGTAGAATAAGTTGTTTTTACCGTCGGATCTTTAATCATATCGGCAATATCTTCCAACATAGAACGTGTTTGCGTTGTATCTTTGGCCTTGGACAATTCTAATTCAGCCTCAGTCGCGTTCATAATCGCACGAATTTCATCAGCAGACAATCCAAGATATCTGATATTTTGTGCAACATCATTTAATTCAGCATTCGCATCTTCTACGGCCTTTTGCACCTTGGCATATTTAGCCAAATTTTCAGAACACGAACAACGCTTTTGATTTGCATCAACAATGGCACAAAACTGGTCCATACATTCATTGTATTGCTGTTGACAGGTGCTGTTCAAATCGGCAGTTTTTTCCAACACATCTTTGGCATTTGCAATAGATTCCGCCGTAGGTGTTATCTGTTTTTTGGCCCCCAAAGATATAGATGCACGACCATGAACACCACGAACCTGTTCATCTATGTTTGAACCAGTCTGAATATCAGTCCCTGCAATTTTCGCGCGACCGCCCACTTCCGCTGTGGTGGCACGCAGCGTCACACCTGCGCGGCGCACAGCCGGATTAGAATTAATACTGGCGGCATCAGTTCGAACATTTCGACCAACAGTATTCACCCCTGATTCCAATGTTGGACGATTTGTTTTATTTCTTTGTGCATTACGAGATACGACATTTACATTTGTTTTTTGTGTACTTGCATCAGACGCCTTGGCCACAGCACGCGCGACATTGCGTGAAACCACAGAGCGATTTTCAGTATTTACACCATCTTGTTTTGCGGTATTTGTGCGACGTGCCGAACGATTTAAAAAGACATCTATGGCGCGCCCAATTTCATTTCTATCAGTATTTTTCCGAGATGTGACAGAATCAGCCCCCAGCGCACCAGTGGCACAAAAAACAGCCATGAAAAAATACAAAACAAAACGTTTCATCTCTTTCCAAGTATTATACCACAAAAAAACACCTAAACCAAGACACTTTTACAATAAAAATGCCCATCATTTACGAACAAATGACGGGCGATAAAAAAACAATAAAAATTATTTATTATTTCTTTGATTCTTCTGGGACAACCGATACAGTCTTTCTGTCGCCGTTTCCGCGTTTAAAAGAAACAATACCAGCAATCTTGGCGAACAAAGTATGATCTTTGCCCATACCAACATTTAACCCAGGATGAACAGATGTTCCGCGTTGACGAATAATGATATTGCCAGGAATTACGCGGCTGCCACCACTTTTTTTCACACCTAATCTGCGTCCGGCCGAATCGCGTCCGTTTGTTGATGCAGAACCAGCTTTCTTATGTGCCATAATTAAACTCCTTCATCTTTATTGTTCGGGCGTGTTAGGCCTTGATTGATTTAATTTTCAAAACAGTGATAAACTGGCGATGACCGGCAGTTCTGCGATAATTTTGGCGACGTTTTTTCTTGAACACCAAAATTTTATCATCACGTTTTTGTTCGATTACATCAGCAACAACCTTGGCACCATCGATAAATGGATTTCCAACTTTGTCGCCAACCATTAAAACTTTATCAAATTCGACAGAGCCAGTGGCGTTTAATTTTTCAACCTTGATAATATCGCCCTCTTGCACGCGATATTGTTTTCCACCGGTCTGAAAGATAGCAAATGTAGACATATTCGTTTCTCTTTTGGTTTTATTTGTTGTTATTAAAATTCCCGTTTGCAGAAAATTTTATGCAAATTATACATAATAAACACCAAAAGTCAACATTTTTGTAGAAATTTTTATGCAAACACTATACCAAAGCCGAAATAATACAATAAAAAATCGCCCAAACGGGCGATAACAAAAATCAATATCTGTTGCCGCCATACCTATAATTACGATTATTTTCTAATGCCTGTCTGGCGGTAGAAACATTCAAAGTCAACCCATTTGCACATTGTCTTATTTCACCTTCTTTTTTCGAACCACAAACACTTTCAGTATCAAAATTGTCACAGTGCGTGGAAAGTTTGACAGCGTCTCCAACATTGCCGTTACGATCCGGAATACTGCTAAATATATCTTTTGCAGTAGTAACAGTTGCCACTAATTGTTGACACGATTTTTTGCGCTGAGTTTTGACAGAAGCCAAAATCGTTCTTATATTCGATTCTATACAATTCAAAGCCGTACCCGTATCACTTGTATAACAATTTGCCGCACCAGATAAATATATCGATTCATCTTTATTTGTATATGATGAATAGCCAGACCCCGACGACGACGCATCTTCACTTTTTGCGCCGGCGGCCTGCAAATCGGCGTTAAATACCGCCTTTTCCAGATGTGTTTTCAAACGACGTAATGTTGCCGCCAAGTATTCATATTGTTTATACATCTGTTGCGCCAAGACAGTTGTTTTTAACGCAACAATTTCATGCACCTGGTCACGTTCAGATGCGTTTTCAGAATTTGATTCAAACCCTGCATTATATGCATGCGTATCACAAATCGCATAAATCGGATTAATATATGGACATGTATCGGCTTGGGCTTCATCGGTCTTGCCTTTTTCATCTACACACAACTTTTGTCCGTATGCATCCGAAATCGTTTTGCTTAATCTGGCTTTTTCCAAAACAGACTTGGACCCATGCGCATCGCAAGATTCTAACAAATATTTTGCACCATCACGTTTTTTATCTGACGGGATACTTGCCTCTTCCGTTTGGCTTAACCAAGTTTCCAAATCTTCGATATTAACAATACCAGCGCCATTTTTACGTCTGACACGGCGTCCCAGAAAACTGCTGCGTTCTAATAATCCAGATTGACACGCAACAACAACATTGTTATTTTCAGACACATCATAATCAAAATTTGTCCATCCCGCATATATATCGTCACTGCTGGTTAATCTTTTGTTCACAGTGCATGGTACACAACCGCTTGTTCTTAAACATTCATCAAAACTCTTTTTATCCGCCCTATCCAACATATGCATATTATGACAAGTATCATATGGTTGATAATTATTCTGTTCATAGCGACAAACCAGTGGCAATCCTGCGCTGTCATAATAAACTCTGCCATCTTCCATATGTGGACACAAGAAATTAGCCCACGATTTACAGGAATCACTTAACATCATATAAATCGGGGTGATATCAACACCAACCAATTGAGCATCGTCCAAGGCATCATCTATTTTATCAGCAACATTATCGTATGGTTCAATAAAATTCATTGCCAATTCGCGGAATTTTTTCATACGTTTTGGTCCCGAACAATTATTGCCGCGCGAATCACAGCCTGCATATTTAAACGCCGCCTCCATCGCCTTTTTAACCGCCTCCAATGACGCATCAGCACCATCAATTTCGCTCATAATTTGCCCAGTCATTTTCTGACGTTCTAAGACTTCATCCGTTACGCCTTTTTCAATAGCTTTTTCTTGGGCAGATGTTAACCCAGTATCTGTTTTCTGGGCTGCCTCTGTTGCTACCGCCTTCATACTTTCCAAAGCAGCAGCATTTTGAGCCTGTTGTTGAGCCAACGCATTTTGTAATTGTTTTTGCGTTTGTTCGTTTTGCTGTGCCATTTGTTGCTGCATCTGATACATTTGCTGTTGCATTTCAGATATTTGCTGACTCGAAGCACTATTTTGACTGGCCGTCGCAGCAGCCTGTTGTGCATTAGCGCGCGCCGTAGATGCCGCAACCAATTGTGCCGCCATATACGACACCAAACCATCGCCATATTGCTTGCAACTTTCGTTAATCTGGACACAGCCGTTAACAATCGCAGTTGCAACATTCATATCTGTACAACCACCACTGGCACATTTCGGCGTCGCACAGCGTGTAATCAACGCATTGCAATTGCCATAATTAGCCTTAGCCGTCGGCGCAGGTAAATCTTCACGTCCATTTGTTAATGTCGCCCATTGATTGTTATTGGTATTACTGGGGTTATACGCGGTTAAATTATGCCCCGCAGTCGTAGCCACAGCACCAAACGCGCCTGCATTAACCAAAGGCGCAGAACACAAACATATTGTTAAAATACGCGATAATAATTTCATCTCTCTTGTTTTATAATTTTATCATAAAAAATATTTTGTGTAAAGCGGAACATACAATTTACCGCATAAAAAAATCGCCCGTTTGGGCGATCTTTTTTAATTGCCAGTTGTTTCTTGAACCTTTGGCGTTTTCTTCCAATCGCGCAAACCATCGCCTTCTTCGGAAGTTTCCAAAATATCGCGCAAACATTTTTCACGTACCGCCTTAGAATCATATAACGAACCAAATATCAATGGCGTTCCAACACCCGCAACATCTTCATCTGTCGCACCAGTACCATATAATATCTCACTTATAGTGACCACGTTACGACATGTATTTGTCGCATAATCGTTAGTATAGTCACATTTGGATTTATCTTCTTTGTCCACGACCGCAACCAACGGTGACTGTAATGGTGAACAAATCATAGTTTCATAACAATGTGGAACTTGGGCGACCTGGGTACAATATGCCTTAACACGAGCAGTTGTCCATCCTTCTTCGTCATCGTATTCTTCATAACAATCCCAAATTTCACTGATACATTCGTTGAAATTATCCACAGCGGCAACCGCAGTTGAAAATACAGTATTTTCTTCTTCTTGTTTGAATTCAAGACGTTTTTGCTGCAACGCCTGTTCTGCCGCAATCTTTTGATAATTTATATTTTGCGCAGTTTGTTTCAATGCCGCCCCATAAACATCACACGCAGAATTTGCATCCAGCAAATATTTCTGCATAATCGAACGACGTGCATCAGCAACAGGTCCACGAATCGAAGCATATGGGTCAGTCGACGACGATGTCGAACTTACGCGCGTCGACGACGTTGATGATGACGTTGTATATCCAAAACAACTGGCGCTGTTGGCCAATGAAGCACTGGTCGAACCACGTTCATTCAACAACACATCGCCTGTGGCACCATCAACAGAGATGTAACTGTTGTAATTGAATGGGCAATTTGTCGTGGCACTGGTTGCGCATTTTGAATGCGTTTTACCATCAGAATCTGTCACTGTCCCCGGATTGCCACAACTTTCATAAATTCCATTAAAGCACGAATCCAAAACGCGTCCACAAACATTGTTGTGCGCATATTCAAATAATTTATATCCCCACTTGTTCGCCAAAGAATCCAAAGATGCGGTTTCTTCGTCAACATCTGTGGTTATGCCGGATAATTTATTAACATAACTGGAATGTGATGTATATTTAGCCAACAAATTTTCAGTATCATCAGCCGTATATTGTTTTGCCAAATCTTTTGCATCAGCCCACGCCTTTAATTGCGCCAAAATATCAGATGACGAACCGTCAATCTGGCTTATATCAAATCCAAAATTATTTTTGTTTGAACTGCAATAATCTGGTTGACCACAACTGGACACTTTGCCACCATCACTGGCAAAAATACTGTGTGCAGAACACCAATCAATCGCCTGTTCAGAACCAACCCCATATTTTGCAACAGTTTCTTTCCATGAAACACAATTCATAACTTTTTCAGCATCAGTTAACGAAAACGCGTATGCCAAATCATCGCCCTTACCCTTGGTTGCAATTAACAAAGATAACTGGCCAGATAATTTGATTAATTCTTCGTTTGCTGATTCCAAAGCCTCTTCGGCAGCCAAGAAATTGGTTGCACGTCCAGCGCACGAACAACGTCCCTTGGTATCACTGCGCGCCGTGCAGATTTCATCCATGCACGTATAATATGACGATAAACAAGTAGAATATGCATCCGCAGAAATTAAACCCGTCGCAGAATCTATGATATCTGCATATGTGCCAGAATACAATCTGCTGGACAAATATGAATATGACGTTGTTGTTCCAGAACGTGTCACAGGCAATGCCGAACCAGTCAAACTGACCCTGGATTGGTTACTGGCCGTACGCGCACGAACAGCGCGATTATTTGTTTTTTGAGCGTTTACATTTTTCGCACGTGACGCAACGTTTCTTTGCGGTGCATTTGCACGCGACGTTGTTGTCACTCCACGAGACGGTGCCTTGGCACGTGACGCAACACCGCGAGACACAGTTGTTTTTTCACTGGTTGCATCTGTTGCCTGTTGTACAGCCGTTGGACGTGTCGCCGTTGAACGAGATATCGTCCGTTTAGATGTTGTCGCATTTGCGCGCGGACTTTGGCGGCCAGAACGCGTCACATTTGTATTATTTTGAACAATTGGATCTGCAAAAACAGAACGCATGGATATAAAAGTAGAACAAACAAAAAATGCCGTCGCCAAAAGGAACACTGTTCCAACTGCGTTCTTCAAGGAATCCATATTCATACGATTTCTCATGAAATTCTCCTGCTGTTTGTTGCGCGCAACAGATGCCAGATTTCTGGCAACTCGTGCGAACAATTCCTTCACTTATGTAGAATTATAACATTTTTCAAGATTCATGTAAATAATAAAAATCATGTATTAGGCATAAAATCTACTTTATTTTATTAGACATCCAAAATAAAAAAACTATAATCAATTCAAAAGGATTGCAAAATAGAGAGAACAAGATAATGAAAAAATATTTAATTGCTTTGATTATTGTAAATTTCATTGCGCCCGCCATTGCAGATAACAACGTTATGTTTGGCAACAAAATTAATTCGATGACACTGTATGCCGCCCAAGGCGTTGGCAAAGGTTCACTGTTAAAATTAATACAACCTGGAATTTGGGATTTTAACCCGCAAACTTTTATTATGGCACAATACAGTCAACCAATACAGTTCTTTCGTCTGGATTCACGATTGAATTTAAATGTGGTTCAAAATTTTGCATATAAATCTAGCCATGGTCTGGATTTTTTTGGTATGGGTATTTCAATAGATACTGCTTTGTTGCACTATGATGGTTGGTATGCTGGCATTGGTATTGGCCCATATATGCGCGACAACATGGACAGATGGGTTGAAAGCCGTCTGGTTTTTGGTGAAAAAGTTTTCATAGGTAAAAACATAAAAGAAAATTGGCATATCGAATTATTCACTATACATTTTTCGAACGGCAATTTTACACCTAAAAACGAAGGCTTTAATTTTGCAGGTATGGGTTTTGGATACAGGTTTTAACATGATAAATTTACAAGATAAAAATTTCATAACAAAATTAAATGAACATTTACAAAATGGTGGTGTAATCGCATTCCCCACAGATACAGTTTGGGGATTGGGCGCGTTGCCGAATCGACGCGGCGCCGATGCTTTGTTTGAAATAAAAAAGCGCCCACATGAAAAACATTTGATTATTATGTCTGATTCTTTGGAACATATAAAACCATATATGCGCGATTATCCACAAACGGCTTTTGATTTAGCAGACAAATACTGGCCGGGCGCATTAACAATTGGCATACCTGTGGCAGATACAGATTCTATGTCTTTTGGTGCCGTTCGCGTTCCAAATTATCGTCCATTTCATGAATTATGTTCGGTTATTGATGGACATTGTTTAGCAACAACGTCTGCTAATATTTCTGGGCAACCGACGTTGACCAAGCCCGATGATATACGAAAGCAATTTCCAAATATAATTATTATTGATAATAATTTTGACAAAATGGACGGCGCCCCAAGTACTGTGGTTATATTGCAAGACAATAAAATTAATATTGTCCGCCAAGGCGCCGTATTTATTGATTAAATCTAAGAAATCATACCTGTGGAAACAACGAACAAAATAACATAAAATACATCTGTGTTCATAAACACGACAGCCCCAAGCAAAAAAACAAAACGGGTTCTTATGAACACAAAAGATGTCACACAATATTGGACATCAAAAACCCCGCTTCCGTCAAAGTGGGGTTTGTTTTTTTACGAAAAATTTTAAGAAATCATACCTGTTGGAAATATTAAAAAAATAATACATAATACAATCGTCTACACACGGCAACCCCAAAGAAAATATTTCGACTGCGGGTTGAATCGTAGACCATCAATGCCTCACTACCGTGGTTGGGGCGTTGAAAAAATCCCGCCCATTTGGGCGGGGTTTTATTTACAAATCACAACTTTGACATACAGGTCTTACGCGGGTGTATGCCCCCACAGGCACATACGTAACCACGGGCTTATATTGCTGCACGGTTTCACGAACAAAATATTCACGACGAACAACAACATCCGATGTTGCCGGCTGTGAGTAATCACATGTGCCACGCAATCTTACATAAGGGTGCATCTCTGGTTCTTGATGCATCTTTTTAGCATTATCATTTGTGATATCACATTCTACAACGGTGATAACCGAACGATTTTCAACAACCGCCTTGTCCAACGCGGCACGCATATATGCATCATCACAATTAGAAACAGTTGTTTTATAATAATCTGCAAACGCAACATTAGAAATCAAAGCAACACAGACCAGAACAAATTTTTTCATTTTTTTACCTTTTTGTTTGTTCTCTCTCCGGCTTTGGTTAAATTGTATAACATATTTTTTCGCCTGCAATAAAAAACATTATTGACAATATATAAAAATATGTATTATTAATTATTAAGCAAGGGGGCAAAAAATGATTGATTCAATCAAGCCAAATACACGTTTTAATAAAAAATACATAGATTTTTTAAGTTCACAGATTGCTGAAAAAAATGGTGATATCGCTGTCACAACCGCCCGAATCAAAACGTTAAGTGAATACGACCCGCCCGCAGACACAACTTCTGCCCTTGCAAAACTGGCCGACCAAGAATCAGAATTGGAACAATTAGAACAAAAATACGCCACGGCGAAAAGAATATACAATTATTATGCTTTGCAACAAATCGAAAGTGAAAAGGCATAAAAACGTCGCCAACGCGACGATTTTTTTATTCTTGGAACACAGAAAATACTAACCCGTGTTCATCATCGGCAGGTCCAATTATACGATAACGAACTCTACCTTTATCTTTTTCAGAAATAACACCTATGGCTGCACCTATACCACTGCCAATACCACGAAATAAATAAACATATTCCGTGTCTGCAATCAGTTCATCTGGATCTATTTTTGTTTCGTCATTGTAATACGCGCGGTTCTGAGCGCCACCACTGGTTTTCTCACCCATTTTTTGTTGCAAACGCTCATACGTCATGGGACATTTATATATCAATAATTCTTGGCGCGCCAATTCTTGTTGTTCGGCTATAAATTGCTGACATTCCGCAGGTGTTTTCACGTTTTTAAGACAAAGGTCCAACGCGGATTTATTTTTATGTGTTGCAAATTCCGCTTAGCATTTTTCGGTTGTTGCACAGTTTTGTTCTGTCACAGGGCTTTGTTGATATCCTATAACTTCACAATCAGAGACATCTACCGCAGAAAACGCAACCGTTGGTAATAAAAACAACAAGACGAAAAATATCTTATACACAATGCCACCCTTTATTATTCATCAAATATAACCATATTTAATCCGTATTTCTCAGGCGCCCCGATTATACTGAATCTGTGTCTATCTATGAAACCAATTATGCCAACATCAGCATGAAACAAATAAACATATTGTGTATCTTTTGCCATTTCATCTTGGTTCATGGATCGCCCATCATTATATACTAAATCGCGCAACATATGCGTCTTGGGCTTCAATTTGTATTTTAAACGCACGTCCGTCACAGGACATCTATATACCAAATTATTTTTTTCTATGTTGGCATTTTGTTCAGATATGTATGATTTGCATTCAACTGGTGTTTTCGCACCAGACAAACATACCTCTAAATCTTGTGGGAATTGGGCAAAATCTTTGTTGCACGACGCAACTGTCACACAATCTTTTTCCGTCATATTTCCCTTTTGATGCCCGATAACTTCACAATCAGACACATCTACTGCGCCAAATACAGTCATCGGCACACAACAAATCATACAAAACAATAATTTGCGCATAAAAAATCCTTTCATTTCCGAAATATTATATCATATTTTTATAAAAACAGAAAACAAAAAACCGCTATATAAAAAGCGGTTTAACACATAAATCAAATCAAGGTTAATATTATAATCCGTTTACTAAATATAAACTATCCCTGAAATGTTTCAAATTTAATTCAGCCTGTTCACGCCTATTTATTGCGCGCTGCAATTCGCCGTCTGTGCGTGCCAAACGAATACTGTCGTTCCAATTTTGCAAAGTTTGTTCGTATTTTTGTATTTGTTGTTCAACAGTATTGATTTTTTTGTTCCCTTTGACCACCCAAACGACCAAGCACGTGATACCAAATGCCGCAAACAATATTAAAGTATTTAAACAACCACTTCTAGACGGGTGTTTATAAACAGTATCTTGAATCAATTGCTGGGTTTTGGAATCCATTTGATAATACTTTCCGAACGAAGAACCGATTGTGCACTCTTCCCAGTTCAAACGAAAACTATTTTTTTCATCAGAATATAAAAGTATTGTTTCTGTTATGTACCGACTATATTTTGCGGAACGTCGGCTTAATAAACGTCTTACCTGTTCATTAATTCTTTGTGTCTCTTCGTCCATATAAAAATCCTTTGGCGCGAATAGTATCACAAGCGCAATATTTGTCAACAATATTAATTTAAAAAAACCGCCAAAATTGGCGGCAAATATTTGTATAGAAACAAATTATAAACTGTTCACCCTGCGTGACGCAGCCAAATATGCAACCCTGTCATTGACACGCATATCATTTGTTGATGTATAAAAACGATACACTGTTTGTTTCGGTACTTTTCTTGTTTCGCTGACCGCTATGCACATTGGGTTATATGTCTGGACAAACATCGTTTGCCCCCTTAATATAATATTCATTTATAATCTCTTTTGTTATCTTAATCTTATATGTGTGCGCATAATACTATCAAAAATTTATGATTTGTCAATAAAATACACAATTTAAATGCACGACAAAGAACCCTTACAAGATTTCGCTTGTTATTTTATACCAAAAACAGACTTAATCATATTATTAAAAATCTATTTCTTTCATCTAAAAATCCTTTTCATTTTTCATTCTAGACCATTTTACAATATAAATCAAACTATTCAGAATAAAAAATCGCCCACAAATGGGCGGCAAAATTTTGTTCATTACTTTCGTGTATATTCTGATACAGCATCATACATAATTGTTTCCATATATTTATTTTTTTCTGTTTGATAGTTTTCAACCTTCACTGAATTATTTGGTATTCCAGATTTATTATCATTTTTTTCCTTTGATAAAATACGCGCACCCAATAATACACCACTGGCACAAAAAATAATCAAAAAAGCTATTACTTTTTCCAAAGAAATATTTTCGCGCCAAGTGCCAATTTTTTTCAAATAATTATCGACGTCTTTTTGTTTTATAATCCTGTTGTGCCAAAGGTATATATCATCATGCCCCATTTTATAATCTCCATAGATATTTTTAAACTATTAATAGCGTTCTGCCCCACCACGCACATTTGTATCAAACATCGCTTGAATAGTATCATTAACCTTTGATGCTTTTTTAACTTCTTGTTTTGGTTTAACCGGTGTTCGGTTACAGTAATTCAAAGCTGTCGTCGCACCACCAACAACCAAAGCAACCACTAAAAACAAAACTAATTCTATTTTTTTGCTATTTTTATCATCAGACATCATGTTTCCTTTTGTTTAACATACATATCATTATAAAACCAGTATGCTATCTGTCAATAGTCTTCATAAAAAAATATATAACCAAGAACGATTAAAAATTCTCATAATTTAACGCATTTTGTATCATCAGGCTTTTAAAATAAAAACACGCACAAAAGCATATTTCGTTTTTTGGGTGTAAAAAAAAACCGCCAAAATGGCGGTTAAATTTCGGTTTTTATATCTATCTGGATTTAATTCTGGCGACGACCTACTCTTCCGTGGCTTAAGCCAAAGTACCATCGGCGATACGGCTTTTCCCTGTCTGGTTCGGAATGGAACAGAGGGTTACATCCGCTCTATAATCACCAGAA
>Ga0265301_10000828_pt1 | contig 42299 bp, 69 predicted proteins | sample AusTroGonzalo_MG_2_FD_193488 | JGI IMG/M metagenome (GOLD analysis project Ga0265301, IMG submission 193488) | Bovine rumen microbial communities from tropical cattle in Woodstock, Queensland, Australia - Gonzalo_04 | ecosystem: Host-associated > Mammals > Digestive system > Stomach > Rumen ...
ATTAAGACGCTTTACAAGGAGAAAGGTTGATATGAAGTTGCCGAACAAACTGTATGACATTCTCAAATGGATTACGATGATTGTTCTCCCGGCGCTTGCAACCGCCTACACGGGGCTTGCCGCTGTTTGGGGGTGGCCTTACTCCGGCGAGATCGCAAAGACCGTTGCGGTTGTTTGTACGCTGTTGGGTGCTTTACTTGGCATTTCCACGGCTGAATACAACAAGAGCAAGTAATTTTTTTACACTATAAACCCACATACCCGAAAGGTATGTATGATTCAACAGTGAAGTTGTAAAAACGCGAAACAGTCAGACAAGACTTATAAAACAGGAAACATAGTGCAGGGACGCACTCTAAAAAACGCAAGGAGAAAGACAAATGAAGATCGATGCAAACGCTATTGAGGGTTTCGATGCGATGAGCGACGAGGAAAAGGTCAAGGCACTTCTTGGCTTTGAAATCGAAGCACCCGCGCCGAAAGACAACAACGACGAGGTTACGAAGCTGAAAACCGCCCTGTCCAAAGCTAACTCCGAGGCCGCTGACTGGAAACGACAGCTGCGCGAGAAGCAGACGGAACAGGAACGAGCCGAGGCAGAGAGAGCGGAAAGGGACAAGGAGCGGGACGAACTGATTGCGACGCTCCAACGCAAGGAAACCGTGAGCGGGTATCTTGCAAATTGTCTTTCCCTTGGTTACGACAAAGACCTCGCAACCGAAGCGGCAAACGCTATGGCTGACGGCGATGCCGCAAAGATTTTTGAGTGTCAGCAGAAATTCTTGGAGGCAAAGACCAAGGAACTTGAAGCTGCCGCGCTGAACAAACAGCCGGGGCTGACGGCTGGTGCGCCTCCTACGGCGAAAGACGCAGAGATCAACGAGGAGAACAAATACCGCCGTTGGGCTGGTCTGCCGCCGCTCAAATAATAAATAAGGAGTAATGCAAAATGGCAACGACTGTTACCCCCGCTGTTAGCAACAGCATTGGGCTTGCTTCTCGCTATCTGCCTATTCTCGATGAGATTTATAAGGCCGAGAGCAAGACCGCGATTTTCGACACCGTGCAGGAGCGCGTTCGCTTCGACAACGACACCCACACGTTCTACCTCTTTGAAACCGACATGGGCGGCAATGCGGATTATTCCCGCAACGATGGCTTTGTCCGTGGCGACGTGACCGCCAGTTGGAGAGCATATGCTCCGCAGTGGGATAGAGGCCGTCAGTTTGTCGTGGATCGCGTTGACAACGACGAGAGCATGGGCATGGCCTTTGGCACTCTCGCTGGCGAGTATATGCGGCTGAAAGCCGTCCCGGAGAAAGACGCTCTGCGCTTTGCGGCATATGCGGCTGGCGCGGCTGCGGCGAACAAGGACACCGAAACCCTGTCCACCTCCGCGCAGGTCATCGCCTCCATCGACGATGCTACCGCCGCTCTGGACGATGCGGAAGTCCCGTATGAGGGGCGTATCCTGTTCGTGAATCCGACCACCTACAAGCTGTTCAAGGGTGCTATTACCAGATACACCATGAACCGCGAGAACGATGTTGATTACAATGTCGAGATGTACAACGATATGCGCGTTATCACCGTTCCGTCCGGGCGCTTCAACACCGAGATCACCCTCGCACAGCCCGATTCTCACGACGATGCTGGCGGCTATACCGCTACGGGCAGCACCATCAACTACATGATCGTGCATCCGTCCGCTATCATGCAGGCCACCAAGTTCACCGAGCCGCGCATCTTCTCCCCCGGCGTGTGGCAGCAGAGCCAGGGCTGGGCGTTTGATTTCCGCGACTACCACGGTGCGTGGGTCAAGAATCAGAAGAAGAACGGCATCTACGTTTCCGCGCAGTCTTTCCCGTCCACCTAAACAGTAATAGGGGAGAGGGCAAAACCTCTCCCCACCACAATGAGGTGTAGATATGACCGATGCTGAAAAGCTGACAATGATTAAGACGCTGCTTGAAGATGGCGGCGAAATGCCGAGCGACGAAAAGCTGACGGCATATCTGTCTATCGCAAAGAGTGAAATCCTTGCGTGGATTTATCACCTTGTGGGTGGTGTGCCGGAGGACGTTACGGTTGTGCCGAGCAAGTACGATCAGACGCAGATTTACGCTGTGGTAGTTGGGTACACACAGGCCGGGGCTGAAGGCGAAGATAAACACCACGAAAACGGGGTTATTCGCTCTTTCCGTTATGCTGAAATGCTCGACTACATCCACAACAACGTACTGCCTCTTGTGAGAGTTGGTGCTGTTAGTTGAGGACGAATCAGCGAAACAAGCGGACGATCTACTATGCTCTGTACCAAGGCGTTACTGAGATTACCGACGAATACGGCTATTACACGGGCGAGGTAGAGATTACCTATTCAGAGCCGATTAAGGCGAAGATGAATGTGAGCGGCGGTAGGGGAGCGGCAGACATTGAAATGTTTGGCATTGACAATCCCTACACGCGAACGGCTGTCACGGACGATCTGACAACGGCGTTTGATACCGACACCATCTTTTGGTTTAATGCTGACCCGCTCACCGAGGAACACAACTACCGATGCACGGGTGTTAGCCGGACTATCAACCAAGTTGTCCTTGCGCTTGCCGAGGTCAATGCGGAGGATGATGGCGGTGCAAGTTCAAGTTAGTGGAGTTGCCCACGCGCTCCAAACAGTATCACGGTACACCGATATAGACCGCAAGCTATTGGAGATAGCCAAGCGCCTGTGCGAAATTGGTGAGCCGATAATCAAGGCAATCCACGGTAATCATGCAACGGTGACAACCGAAGCGACAAAGAACGGGTACAAGATTACCGCAAGCGGCGAGGACGTTCTGTTTATCGAATTTGGTGCTGGCAATCAAGCCGGAAGTGAGAACGGTAGTTACGATGCCGTACCCGCATCTGCCCGTCCCGGTAGTTGGTCTGAGGGTCACGCACAGCAGTATTCGACGCTTGGCTATTGGTACTTTGGCGGTCAAAAGTTCACAACGGTTGCACCGTCACCCGCGTTCTATTACGCCTATGAGTACATGGTGCAGAATCTTCCGCAGATTGCAAAGGATGTGTTTAAGTGATTTACACACAAAATGCGATATACACGGTTATCCGTACTGCGGTTCTTGCATCTGTTCCAACGGCAAACGTAACGCAGACGTTCTCCGCAACTCCGTCCAAGTTTCCTACTGTGTTTGCGCGGGAGATAGGGCATTTCACCCCGCAGCCAACGCAGACGTTGACAAACGCGCAAGACGTTTATGAAACAACGTGGGAAGTACAGATATTCAGCAACCTAACGAGCGGTTCTAAAGAACAGGCATATAACCTTATGTCTATCGTCAAGAACGCGCTCAAAGGGTTGTACTTCATTGAAGTATCTGAGAATCCCATCGACAACGCTAATGCCAAGTATTACACGCTGATTGCTAGGTTTAGGCGCGTAATCGGTAGCGGCGAAGAATTTCCCGTACCTAGCATTTAATCTTAGACAAAGGAGTTTTGCTTATGGCTGGCGAAATCGGCGCTCTTGGCGTGAAGATTCTTTACGCCCCCGAAGCAACGGCGGGTACGCGCCCCACTTCTGGCTACAAGGCAAAGGCCACTTCCGGCACCCTTGACATTGCGGACTTTGTTACGGGTGCTTCTGGCTTTTCTGCCGACATTGACAAGGGCGAGGTCACGCCCATCTCCACGCCGCAGTATGGTCGGCGCTCTTTCATCCCCCTCCTTTATGGCAACGATGGCAGTATCAAGCTGTCTTGCAATGTCAACAAGGAGAGCCGCACCTCTTGGAACGCGATCTGCGACGAACACGCCGCGCTCACTGGCGGCAAGAGCCTGTGGTGGGAAGTCATTCTCCCCGGCGAGGACAAGGGCTATTTCTTCCGTGGAGAGCCTATCCCCATGCAGTTGCCCGACTTCAATGCGGGTGAGGTTGTCCAGGGCGACGTTGAGATCATCGAATCCGACAACAAGGCTTGGCAGACTAAGGTGGACGTTGCGTCCGCTTGACGCACACAATGGGGCGGCTAAACCCCGCCCCTAAAATTTAGAAAGGATTTGCGAACTCGCAAGAAACTGAAACATGATTACCTTTACCGCAGACGGAAAAGACTACAAGCTGGAAGTCACGGCTTTTACGCTGAAACAGATGGAAAAGTCCGGCGTGAACTTCGCGCAGCTTGGAGAAAAACTGCTTGGGGCTGAAACCCTGTGGAAAGGGCTGTTTATCGCCCATCACAACACCGTACCCGATGCGAAGCGCATGGAGATTTACCGCGCACTTGCATCTGTGGCAGACGGTGGCGAACAGGAGTATGACGAGAACGGCGAACCGATTGACGCGCTCATGTCTGCGGTTGCCTCCGAATATGAGGATGCTATTAAGGCGTTGAAGCGCGGCACGGGAAACGTGGCGTGGAAACGGACGTAAACGGTGCAACGTCCTTTTCCGATGTAGACCTAGACGCACCACAATCACAGTTTGGAACGTACCTCGACCAAATATGCCCGTACTTTATGGCGTGGGGCATGACTTGGAACGAGTTTTGGTTTGAGAGCCTTGACAGGCTACATGACTACTGGCAAGCAAATCAATTCAGCATAGAGCGGCGCAACCAAGAGTTATGGTTGCAAGGCATCTACATTCACGCCGCATTCGCGTCTTGTTTGGATAGCAAGGGGAAAGCAAAATATCCAGATAAACCGTATCGGATTACGGAAATGACGGATGCGGAACGTGAAGCAGAGAGCAAAATGAAGATTGAGCGTTTGCGAGAGATACTTAACAGCCATAAGCAATCTTGGGATTTGACGCATAAGGGAGCGGATTCTGTTGACGGTTGAGAATATCAGCATTGAGGTTAAAACCAATGCGGGGAGCGCCGCCAAGCAGTTCCGCTCCCTTTCTTCTGCTATTAGTGGAATTACTAGTAGCAACAAGGCAATTAGCGGCGTTGCAAACTCCGCAAAAACAGCGACAAAGCATACAAATGCATTTGCATCTTCTCTGATGCGAATTGCCAAATATAGATTGCTCCGTACAGTCCTCAAAGAGATTTCACAGGCGTTTAATGAGGGTTTGAAAAACGCATACCATTGGAGCAAAGAGTTTAGCAAGAATGTTGACAATTCTCTCGCTAAATCTCTTGACAATCTTGCAACAAAATCGCAGACGATGAAAAACCAAATGGGCGCGGCGTTTGGTGCGTTGCTCCAAGCCATTGCACCTATTCTCTTGCAAATCATTTCCCTCGTCACACAAGTTATGCAAGTGTTGTCTGCGCTGTTTGCCGCAATCGGCGGTGGGCAGTATTTGGTTGCTAAAGATACTGCCGCAGAATGGGACAAAGCAACTGGAGCGGCTAAGAAGTACAAGAACACGATTCTTGGCTTTGATGAGATTAACCGTCTTGACGATCCAAACAGCGGCGGCGGTAGCAATACCGTTAATGTTGCGGATATGTTCAAAGAGGGCGAGTTGCCCAAATGGGCGCAATTTATTAAAGATCACCTTGAAGAAATCAAGAATCTTGCAGAAGCTATTGGCCTTGCAATCGCAGCGTGGAAAATAGCAGAAGTCCTTGGAAATCTCTCTGGCGTTTCTTTAGGAATGTCACAGTTAGCCGGAATAGCAATGTCTGTCGCTGGGGCTTTTCTTCTTGTTAACGGAGCAATAGACGCTTTTACCAACGGGACTACTTGGGAAAACGTTAACGAAATGCTTAATGGCACGATGTTGCTTGCCGGAGGACTATATCTTGTGTTTGGTTCTCTTGGGGCGGCTATTGGATTGGTTGTTGGTGGAGTTACGCTTATTGCTTCTGCGCTAAAGGATTTTATCGACAAGGGAGAGCTAACAAGCGAATCTCTTTATGCTTTGGAGGGTGGACTTTTAGCGGTTGGTGCTGGGCTTGCATTGCTCACTGGAAGTTGGATTCCGCTTGCCATTGCCGCTCTTGCGGGGTTTGTTCTTTCTGTTGGTACGCACACTGACGAAATTAATAAAGCGGTTGACACTTTCTTTAATAATGTAATTTTGAAAATTGATGGATTTTTGAAAGACATTGAAGAACAGACTGAACTTGATTTAACTAACTTGCGCCGCACTGTCATGTTTACTCTCAATTATATTCGCTTTGATGTTGAAGCAACCGTACTCAAAATGGGATGGGTTGTTCAAGATTTGGGGCGAGTTGTAAAAGCGGTTGCAAACGGGGATTTAACAAGTGCGGGAGAAGCAATGCGATTGCTTGCTCACGATGTTTCTCTTGATGTCACAAAAGAAGTAAAGGGAATGGCAGAGGCCGTCACGGAAGATATGATGGACGGCAAAGAATCGACGCAAGATTTGAGCAAAGCGTTCAAGGACTTGCTTATTGATGTGCGGAATGATGTGCCGCTTGCAGAATCCGGCATTAAGAGTTTTACAGATACCGTTGCAGATGGTGCAAAAAAAGCACAAACCCCATTGCAAGGATTTTTGGATAAGCTAACGGGTATTCTTTCTACGCTTCAACAGCTTTCCGGCATATCCACAACTGGCGGCGGTTTGCTTGGATTGTTGTCTGGAAACGGTTGGAACTTCTCTCTTGGTGATGTATTTGGGTTTGCCAATGGCGGTATGCCGGAAACTGGGTCGCTTTTCGTTGCTGGCGAGGCCGGAGCGGAAATTGTCACAAACATGGGCAATGGACGCACAGGCGTAACCAACGTGGAGCAGATGGAGGCGGCTGTCGCCAACGGTAACATGAACGTAGTTAATGCCGTCTATGCGATGGCAAACATGATTGTCAAAGCGGTCAACGAAATTGACCCCGACATCACCCTTGACGGTCAATCCCTTGCCGACAAGATGTACCACTACAATAAGCAAGCCGCGAACCGCTACGGCATGGCAATGGTTACTTGATAAGGGGGTAGTCAAATGGTTTTTGAAATCTTGGATGAGAACACAAACCAATATGTTGACATTACCCCCTATATCGCACATGGCGGCATCAAGTGGAGCAGAAATGATGTAGACGGGCCAAACGCGGGGCGTATGCAGAATGGCGAGATGCAGAGGGATAGGATAAGCACCAAGTATCGGTGGGATATAACTTGCCGCCCATTGACCGCCGCAGAGCAGTCCCGTCTGCTTCAACTGATTCAGCCGGAGTACATTTGGGTAAACGTCTTAGACCCTCTCACAAACTACACAAAGCAATCGCAATGCTACTCAAACAACTTTCCGTCTACATATTTAATAAGAGCAGAGGACGGAACAGAGTATTGGACGGGATTAGCGTTCCCTGTAATTGAAAAATAAGGTGGTGGGCGCGTGGCGCTTTTAGCAAATGAAATCTACCTTGGGAGCATCAGCGCCCCTCTTTATTACTATTCTAATAATAGTCTTGAACTTGGGAGCGCAAACGGATCGTTTTCGGTTGATGTGCTTGGAAACGAGTTGTCCGTTGATGAGTTTAGCTTTACAGTTCGCTATCAGTTTGACGCTAATCTAATCTACGCCCCGCGCGGCGCAAAAGGGTATCGGGACGCAAATGGAAAGATTTACCGTTTGGCAAAGGGTGGCATTGCACAATATCTCCGCTTTGTTCCTCGCAACCGTGATGCGTTGGTGGACAGCAACGGGGATTATTATCAAGTTTTTGCGGGATATGTTGTAGGCAATTATTTAACCGATCTTGTTTACGGCACTCCTGTTTATTGGTATATCGGCGGTGCTTTCTTTTCCAAAGGATATGTAAAAACTGTCGAGCGCATTGCAAAGTACGCATGGAAAATTACTTGTGTTTCCGGCATTGGATTGTTAGATTCCAAAACACATATCGGCGGTATCTACAAGAACGCGAGTTTCTATTCCATTGCAAAATCCATCATCGGGGATTCGTTCTCATTCTCCTGTGACGCGGCGGTGAAAAATGTTGCCATGTGGGGACATCTGCCTTATGACACCGCAAGGAACAATCTGCATCGGCTTTTGTTCGCGGTGGGTGCGTCCATTGTGCGCGGCACGGCGGCAAATGACTACAACATCCAGTTCCTCACGGAGAACACGGTTTCCGTTCCGCCGGATCGCATCTCCATCAACGGGAGCGTTCAGACACAGCTACCGAGCAACTCCGTTGAAATCACGGAACACGCATACACCGAGATCGACACGGTAGAGCCGCAAGTGCTGTTTGACAACACCTCCGGCAGCGTGGCGGATCATGTGACCGTTACGTTTCAAGAGCCTGTATTTGACCTTGCAAGCGAAACGCTCACGATCAACGAATCCGGCGCGAATTATGCCGTTGTATCCGGGAGCGGTGTTTTGACTGGTATTCCGTACACGCACACGGAGCGCATCGTGTCCTTCGACGAATCCAATGGCGAACCCGTCCGCGTCCGGCGCGTGACTGACAACCATCTTATTAGTTTTGCGAACTCAATGAACGTCGCACGGAGGGTGCTGTCGTTCTATAAGTCCTCGCGCAATCTCAAAGCGAAGATCATGCTCAACGGCGAGAAGTGCGGCAACAACCTCGACCTTTTTGACGCATTTGGAGCGGCGACCAGCGGATACCTCCAAAAAATGACCGTGCTGCCGACAAGCGTGATCGGCGCGTCCTGCGAGATCGTGGAGGGCTATTCGCCGGAGGGCGGCGGGAACAACTACACTAGATACCATCCCATCTACCAAACAGGAACATGGAATCCCCCGGAATGGACAAAGATGATGCGCATTTTGCTTGTGCAGGGTGGCACGGGAGGTCAGGGCGGCTTTAATGGCGATGGCGGATATACGCCAACATACATTGAAGGCGGAGGGCTTTATGAATGGGTATATCGCAACCAAGAGCAAAGCAGCGGTGGCGCTGGCGGCAAACCGGGAAGTCCGGGAAAAATCGCAGTGTATGACATTTACGACGAGTCCGGGATTGAGAGCGTCAGCGTTACGGTAGGTGCAAAGGGAATTGGCGGCGCATACAATGGCGGCCTCGGAACGGATGGAGGCGAAACGACCGCCGTCATCACATTTGTCGGTGGCAGAACCATGACGCTTTCCTCGGCGGACGGTGCGGTGAATCCAAACGGTTATTACAGTTCGCTAAACGCCAAAACGTATGCAAAAGCTGGCGTTAGAGGAACAGACGGTGGAAACGGTGGAAAAACCGACACGATAGACTACTACGGAAACAAAGGCGGCGACGGAGAATCCGGCGACTCCCTCGAATCTTACGCCGGGGGCGCTGGCGGTGAAGGCGCACAATTCTATGGCGATGGTTATAGCGTTTGGGCAAGCGGTGGCGGAGGCGGCGGCGCTGCGATGGGCCACTCTGGCGGCGCTGGCAGCGATGCATCTTGTAGTTCTGGCAGTGGTACTGGCGGCGACGGCGGCGACGGTGCGGATGCTTTGATTGCGATTGACGCTGAATACTACGGCTACGGCGGCAACGGCGGCAACGGCGGCGGCGGCGGCGGTAATGCCGGAGGGTCAAGAACCGTATCGAATATTGTGCATTTATATCCCGGCGACGCCGGAACGGGCGGTAAAGGCTCTCCCGGAGCCGACGGCGGTGCAGGCATCGCGGTCTGCTATTACTAAAGAGGTGAGTACATGGCAAATTACAACTCGTTGCATACAGGGCAACAGATCGACGCGGCAATCACGAAGGTCGAGAATCCAGATTCCACGCCGACCGCATCCAGCTCCGCGCTTGTAACTAGCGGAGGGGTTAAGGCGGCTCTTGACCTGAAAGCCCCGCTTGCAAGCCCGGCGCTTACAGGGAATCCTACTGCGCCCACGCAAAGCGTGAGCGACAACAGCACGAAGCTGGCGACCACCGCCTTCGTGAAAACGGGTCTGGACGGCAAAGTCGATAAAGTCGCTGGCAAGGGCCTGTCGGCAAACGACTTCACAAACGCGCTGAAAACGAAACTGGACGGCATCGAGGCCGGATCACAGGTAAACACGGTCACGGGGGTCAAGGGCAACAGCGAGGGGTCGTACCGCACGGGGAACGTGAACATCACGAAGGCAAACATCGGCCTCGGCAACGTGGACAACACCGCCGACACAAGCAAGCCTGTCTCTACGGCACAACAGGCGGCGATTGACGCGGCAAAAGCGGAGGCGATTGCCGATGCTGACGCGAAGCTGGCAGAGAAAGCGCCGATTGATTCTCCGTCGCTTAAAGGTACGCCGACCACGCCGACCAAAAGCGTTGCAGATTCTTCCACGGCAATCGCAAACACGAAGTTTGTGAACAGCTTCGTGGAGCAGACGGACGCGATGATAGCACCGAAATACTCGCAGACCGCATATTCACGCGGCTCAATCGTTCGCAAGGACAAGAAGCTCTATAAGTTCATCAACGCGGCGCGGCGGCAAATCTACCGCACGGTTGACCTTGAGGAATACCGTGACACGAACAGCAAGGTCTACCGCGCACAGTACGAATGGGATTTGGCTGATGTGGTGAGAACGACTGTCGCGAAGGAATTGCAGAGGATTCCGCCTGCACCGACCACAAACGGAACGTACAATCTCCGCGTCACCGTGAACAACGGCGTGGAAACATACACATGGGTATCTATCTAAAGGAGGAAATGAAAAATGGCTGAATACTACGATGGAGCATACACAGGTCAGCAAATTGACGCGGCGGTGGGCGCTGCGCTCAATCCCGACACCACGCCAACGGCGGCAAGCGACGCGCTCATCACTTCGGGTGGTGTAAAGAGCGCGATTAGTGACTTCGCGAGAGCGTTTACATTCGGCCTTGAGGCCGGGAAAACCGCAACCATCACGTTTGATACCTTTACGTATTTTCTTCTGTTTTCGACCGGGTTTTCAGCAAACCTTCGCGGTCTGTATTGCGCTGGTACAACGCAAACAGCAACAGGAAACACGCTTGTCACAAATGTCAATCTGCCAATCGACCTGAGTGTTTCTGGCGCATCTGGAGCGCCGAAGGTTACGATTACTAACAATAATGCAAGTGTTTCTGCGAGAATTTTTGGCTTTCTGATGCAAGACGGAAAGTCCATGCCGACCGTAGAGATTGCATAAAAGGCCGATTTAACGCAACTCACAGGAGGGCATTATGTATTACGTTTGCAAGCCTCGCCGCGTGGCAATCTATGTCAACACGGGCAGAAAAAGCGCGGCACAAATCAAGAAAGAGCTTGGCTGTGATGCCCTTCTGAACGGCGGGCTATATGATATGCAGAAGTTCGTACCGTACTGCTGGCTGAAAGTGGACGGCATCACGCTTCACAGCGAAATGTGGTCGGACTGGGGCATCGCGTGGAACAACGACGCAATAGAAATGGATTCGTCGTACAACATCGGCTATTACGAGAATTTCATTTCTTGCGTGACGCTGATTCAGAACAACAGGGCGGTCAAGCCGCTCCTGTACGATTCCGCGCTTGGCGGCAGACGGGGAAGGTCTGCTATCGGCTTGAAAGCAGACGGCAAGGTGCTTCTGTACTGCACACAGGACGGCGGCAAGGATGCCATGACACCGGAACAGCTTCAAACCGAGATGCAAAAGTTGGGCTGTGTTTCCGCAATCATGCTTGACGGCGGCGGGAGTTCTCAATGTATCTTTCCAAACGGCAGCATTGCGTCACAGCGCATCGTGCAGAACTACATCGCCATTTGGACGGAGAAACCGTCGGAGCAGAGCAATCCTCAATGCCCGTATGCCGAGCCGATCGGAAACATCCGTTGGGGGAGCATCGGCAGCGGCGCGAAGTGGGTGCAATGGCAGCTCAATCGACACGGAGCAAGCCTTGATGTGGACGGGCTGTTCTTTTCCAAGTCCGTAGCGGCGCTGAAAGATTTTCAAAGGGCAAACGGCCTCACCGCTGATGGAATCTGCGGCGCGATGACGCGAGGGAAACTAAAGTGAAGTACATCGACATATCAGAGTGGCAAGGTCATATAGATTATGACAAACTCACTGGATCGGTTGACGGCGTAATTATCCGTGCTGGATATGGCAAGGGCAATAAAGATAAAAAGTTTGAGTGCAACGTGCAAATGTGCAATCTCTACGGCATCCCGTGTGGGGCGTATTGGTTCAGTTATGCCAAGTCCGTTGATGAAGCAAAACTTGAAGCGGCGTATCTGCTTGATGCTGTCAAACCGTACAAGATGGAATTGCCGCTTGCTTTCGATTTTGAGTACGATTCCGTCACCAACGCAGAAAAGTCCGGCGTAACCGTGGACAAGCGCCTTGTGACAAACATGGTACGCGCTTTTTGTGACGAGATTGAGGCGGCGGGGTATTGGGCGTTAAATTACGCAAACCCGGATTTCCTTAACCGCTATCTTGACCCGATTGTGCCGGAGCGGTACGGCTTGTGGTTGGCGCAGTGGAACGGATGCACACCCGATATTAAAGCCCCTCCGCGATCTGATGCACAGATTTGGCAATGGACAAGCGAGGGTAGCGTCCCTGGTATCACGGGCAACGTGGATATTGATGAATCATATGTCGATTTTGCATCCATTATTCGTGAAAGAGGGCTTAACAATCTTTGCAAGCCCAATGACGAAAAAGCCGAAGCGGTAGCATGGGCGATGGAAAACGGCATCTCCGGCAGCGAGGAAGTTGCCCTCGCACTCTGGCAGTATCATAAGGCATTTGGAAAATAATGTAGTTTGCATTTTGGTTTGCATTTTGTAGAAAAAATATGTGTTTTCAAGGGTAAAATTAGTTCTCAAAACGTAAACTAAATGCAAACTAACCGTACCCGCAAAGCGTTGATAAATAAGAAAAACCCTGTACTTTCAATGGGTACAGGGTTTCTTTATCGTGGTGCCGGTGGTGGGACTCGAACATACTGCAAAAACGATAAACCCGTTGCGGCGCAAGGGTTTCAGAAATCGGTTTGCATTTTAGTTTACGTTTTTTCAAAGAAGTTTGCAAACTTGTTCTTTGCGGAGAGCATTTCCCGTTCTCCAATGTGCGTATAAATCTTCTGCATTGTGGCGAGATCGTCCCAGCCTCCAAGGAGCATCATTTCGTTTATCGGAACGCCGAGAGAGTGTCCGAGAGAGGCGAAAGAGTGACGGCAACCGTGAGCGCCTATTGTGGGTATGTCTGCTGCACGGCATAGGCGATTGATGCGGTTGTATATATCTGACACATGACAAGTGCATACTGCGCCGGAGCGTTTCGACACGGGAACGGCAGAGAGGGCGGCTGACAACTCTGGAATCATAATTGGGATTTGTCGGTTGCCTTTCTTTGTCTTTGCCATGTCTTTTCTTACCCATTCCTTTTTGTCGTTGCGGACAAGAACCTGGTGGATGGAAAGGCGATTGTTCTTTAGGTCTACGTCCTCCCATGTTAGCCCCGCTATCTCACCCCTACGCAAGCCGTGGAGGGCAAGCATAACGGGTATTGCGCTTTCATCGTCCTTTGCGACAGCTATCAACTTTTGTACCTCATCGGGTACAAGATACGGACGGGTAGAGGAAATGGGCGCGGGAAGTTTCACATCGGGTATAGGCAGCTTTGCGTCACGGATGGAAGAACAAAGAAAAGACCACTCGTTTCTCACCGTCTTTGGCTTATACTTGGCTATTTCCGCATCAACTATTTTTTGCCAGTCTTTAATATCGTCATATTTCTTATCAATATAGTCATTAAAGCGGTGCTTGACTATTTGATCGTAGCCGTAGAGCGTGGACGGGGAGAGTGTGGCGCGGTATCGGTCAATGTACGCTTGCATAAGCTGGCGCAGCGTATTGTCTTTGCTGTCGCTTATTTTTGGGCTGTTATTCGCCCTGTGTTCCGCTTTTATTAGTTCAGCCGCACGGGTACACTCCTTTGCGGTGGAACGGGTTATAGAGTGTCCTACGCCGCCCAAACGCAAATAGATGTAATAGTTTCCGCTTTTTAGTTTCTTTGGCTTTGGTATTTTCATAGTATTATCACACTTTTCAATGCACAAAACGGTTGATTTTTACACTTTTTCAATACTCAAAATAGATTTATCTCCATACATATCATCATTTGCCATGTGGTTGTATTCATGCCGCATGGCTTTTTTCTGCGCGTATGCAGATGCACGGGCATTTATGTAAACCGAGTACGTTCCGTCAGAGTTCAACAAGACGAAACCGACACGGTTTACACCATTGGGGAAGTCAATCACACGCACAAAGTAGTCTGCGCCTTCGATCACTAAGCATCACCCTTTAACGATTTAATAAACTCCGTTGTTCTGCGGATTTCATCGTCCGTCATGTTCTTTGTTACGGCAAGCAAGGCGCGTTCTGAATCCCGCAGTTCTTGGAGCATTTGTATCTTATCGAAGATATTGTCCGATTGTTGGGACAGTTCAAAAGAAGTTCCCAAAACTGCATCAATGCGGTGGAGCGCGTCACGGGAGGGTTGCGCTATGCCAGTGTTCCATTGCGAAAAGGAGGAACTAGATACGCCTGTCAACTTGTAAAATTCGCCCTTTTTAATACCGAGTTCTGCAAGCCGAAGCTCTATCTGACGGACTATTTCTTTCGTTTCCATAAAATTTTTTCCCCCAAAAATAAATTTTATGCTTGACAAATACTTAGTAGGGGGGTTATAGTGATAAGCGAAGTGGTAAGGCAACGTAAATCACAGCCCCCATTTCTGCGGGTTTTGGGAAAGATATTAAGGTGTGTAGGCACATACATCTTAATCTTTCCTAAACCCAAAGTCAAGAAAAATTTACAAACGGAAAGGAAGATGCTAATGCCGAGAACGAGAGGCGATCCCCCGCACCCCATGACGCAACTCCTACGGGGCTATTCCATCAACGGCAACGTGCTTGCCCCAGTTATCAAGTCAAGTCCCGCAACGGCACGAAAGAAGATTGCCGAACCGAAGTATCTGACGGTTGGTGACTTGATTTCGATTCACCGCAAGTGGGGAATACCGATTGATGATTTAAGGCGGTGCGTATGCTGACAAGCAATGAACGCGCTGAAAAGTACGGGCGGTTTGAAACCTACTTCTTAACGGACAGAGAAGCGGAGTGCGTAGAGTTGGCAGCGTCGGGGATGCGGCAGACTGAAATCGCAAAGACGCTTGGATTGTCAAGGCAGAGGGTTTCGAAAGTGCTACAGCAAGCGGAGGTAAAACAGTATGTGTGTGAATCGTAAACCCAAACACGCAACGGCAAAACACATTATGCCCTATAACGAGCGCATACGGATGTACGCCAGTGAAAAGAACAGTGCGCTTGAACTCTGCACCACACAGGAAGAAGTTGACCGCGTACTGCGGTTTCTTAGGAAGAAGTGGGCGGTTTGAGTATGGATTATGTGTGCGATCTGTGCGGCGCTGTCTTTAACGAGAGCGAAGCCGCAACCGAAACATTCCGTCACGATGAAGTACGTCCGACATACACGGAGAGTTTCGTCGCCTGTCCTCACTGTTTGACAACGCAAATCTCTGATGCGGCGTACTGTTACCGATGCCGCAAGCCGATGAAGTATGAGGACTTAAAGGGCGGGTACTACTGTCTGGACTGTCTGCGAGAGATCACCAACCGACACCATGAGCATAGGTACATTTGGGAGGACTTAGACAACTACGCGGAATGGTTGCATGAGAGACGAGCGAGGAATAACGCCGATGAGCAAGACGAGAAAGACAGACGGAACTTGTAATCCGCGCAAGATACCGAGGACACAAGCCGATGTGGACAAGGCGTACAAGCGGGGCATGAACGACGGGTTGCAAGGCGCGTTGACAATCATGCTCTACACGCTAAAAGACAAATTTGGCACGGACGATACGGAGCTAAAAGACTTTGCAAATTCGTTCAACTACACCGTGGACGGAATCAACAAAGGGTATGTGTCCGAGAAAGACTTGCAAAGTGTTATCCGGGACGAATACGGCACGACTGTCGTAATGAAATGAAAGGAGAAGTTATGACGAAAGCACAGTGGAGGCGGCTTGTTGTCCGCGCAATCGAGGACGGTTGTTTCTTTCTGTTTCTCGTTGTCTGTACTTGGCTTGTCTGCTCCGGCGTTGGTCTGTTGTTTGGCGTTTTGGGGGTGGGTGCGTGAATCCACCGCGTCCTATTCCGTTTGGGTTTGTCGTTGTAGCTGAAAAGCCAAACGCAGAGTTGATCCGTGAGTTTCGGTGTTCAACCACGCAGATAAAGCGGTGGAGAACGGAGTTAGGAATCCATGTAAACAGGTGCAAGGCTGGACGCGCTGTGTGGCAGCTTGACGGGAACAGGATTATCAAATACCACAAGACGCTGACAGACGCGGCGAGATCGGTGCGAGGGCATAGCGAAAACATCTGCCTGTGTGCGAATGGCAAGATTCCGTCTGCCTATGGTTTTCAGTGGCAGTATGTCGAGTGAAAGGAGAAGCAATGACTTATTGGGACGTTTCCATGTTCTATGAAGGAGAATACGGAACGGTGTGTAATCGCATCGCGTATTTGAACAATGAGCGCCGGAAAGAAATAAATCAGGCGCACAAAGAGGGGAGAGAGCCAAACCCCGCATACGACGAAGAACTTGCCAAACTGCAAAAGCGAAAACTGAAAGTGCGCCGTTTGAGCGACGAAGCGTTTTTGCGGCACAAGGAACTCCACCGGGGCGAGGAAGAAGATGATGGTTGGGAGCGCCTTGCAAACGCGATTCTGCACCGTGCCTCCCTTGACTATGAGGGCGCAATCTCTAAAGGCGACAAGAAGATGAAATCCGATGTGGAACGCTTTGCAAGAGATAGCGCACACCTCTATTCCCGCGTTGACTTTGAAGCTGTGCTTTGGAGAATCCGTGAGAAGTATGAGGACTTCAAAAAGATAGCGCACAGGGAGAAATACAACATCATCGAAACAACCGAGCGCATCCGCAGAGAAAGCAAAAAGAAGTTCGATTATGTCAACGAGGAATTAAACCCGTATCGTTGCCCTTGCTGCGGCGGTGGGTTGTACGCTCAAACGCGGCTGAAATCAAATACCGTACTTATCAAGTGTTCGGGGTGTTCTCTTTCGGAAGTGGTAGAGGTGAGATCGTGAAGCACGACCACGAATGGGAATTGCGCGGCGCACTTCTCTGTATGGGCTTGCTCTTGCTCTTGTATCTGTTCATTTGGCTGTCAGCATGAACGAAGAAGTATACGCAAACAATGTGTACGACGAGTGCGAGGTACACCATAACTGTACTGTTGAAATATGGAAGAACAGCAAGACGGGCGAAGTGAGCATAGGGTGGTACGAAGATGGCAACGAGAAAACTGAACAATGACGATTTGCTTGTCCTCCGTGCCTATGCCGACGCGAACATGAACGGCACAGCGGCTGGTAAGCTTGCACATTTCAGCAGAGAGGCAATTTACGACCACCTTGACAAGATTCACATTCTGACGGGTAAAAACCCACGCAACTTTTACGAACTACATGAACTATTAAAAATGTTTGAGAAAGGAGATAGCTAATGCCTATCATCAAGCCCACGGAGATGAACTTCTCCGACAAAAACATCATTATGATTGTCAGCGGCCTCCCCGGAACGGGCAAGACCACGCTGGCGCTCTCCGCGCCGGACGTTCTTCTCATTGACACGGACGAGGGAATGGCGCGTGTCAACCCCGCCCATCGCAAGGATGCGTCCATCTGCAAGACCTATGAGGAAGTCCTTGCCGACATTAAGGCGGCAGAGGGAACGTACAAGACCATCGTCATCGACACTTGCGGCGCTCTCATTGAGTACATGAAAGATTGGGCGATGCGTACCGACCCCAAGGCAAGCAAGAAAGACGGCGGTTTCTCCCTCCAAGGGTACGGAACGATCAAGTCTGAGTTCGTGCGCCTGTCTGCGGAACTCCGCAAGAAATTCAACGTCATCTATCTGTTCCATGAGAACATGACGAAGAACGGGGACGAGGGCGTGTTCTATGAACTCGTTGTCGAGGGTGCTACCCGCACTCTGGTCTATCAACCCGCCGACCTTGCCGCGCATCTGTTCATCCAGAACGGCAGACGCTACCTTGGCTTTACGCCCACGGAGCAGTATTCCGCAAAGAGCGCCTACGGCATCAAGGGGCTTGTTGAAGTCCCCGAACTCAAAGAGGGCGAACCCAACGATTTCCTTACCAAGCTGTTTGCCAAGGTGCGGGAAAACCTCAATGCCGAAAGCAAGGCACTTGCCCCGGAAAAGGAAAAGTACGATGCGGCGATGGCAGAGGCAAAACAGGCGTGTGCCGCCGTCAATAAGCCGGAGGACGTTGCCCCCGCAGCGCAGTTCATCAAGTCGCTTGAACACGCGCTGACCTCTGAAAAGGAGGCAACCGCTATGCTCAAAGCGCGGCTTGCGGAGCTGGGGATTGTGTGGGACAAGACAAACAAAGTCTACACATACAAGAATGAAAAGATTTGAGAACTACACAAGCGGCGTTTACTTTGTCTTTTGGGACGGGTGTGATGTTCCACAATACATAGGAAAAAGCATAAATATCTTTTCAAGAGTATTTCAACACGGTTTCAATTTTGACTATTGCAAATATCTCGAAACACTAGATGATGCAGAAATCCTTGATTTTGTTGAGAGTTGGTTGATATGGATATTTCAACCAGAGCTTAACATAGCTGGCAAAGGTAGGTATTTAAGAAAAGATCAAAAAACGATTAAGGGACGATTTAACTACTTTTGCGATATAAACAAAGAGGTAATTGCAAATAGACCAAAGCGGTTAAATCTTGAAACTATTTCCAACTTTGTTTACGCAACGGCTTTGCAGGGCATGAACAGGGGTGCGTAAAAATGCAGAAAGTCAGATGCACAAAAAGTTTGTTAGACTCCTGGCTTTGGTCGTACAAGCGTGATAGCGGTTGGGAGGACTTTATTAAGACCCTCAACCGCGAACCGCTCCAACCGACACAAGCCATGCTTTTAGGCACTCAATATGAGAATGTCCTAAATAATGTGCTTGATGGTGTGCCTATTTCTACGGATCACGAATGGTATTCCGTGATTACCGAAATGTCTGCGGAACTGCAAGGCGCACAACAGCAAGTCAATCTGTTTGCTGACACGGGGATTGAGTACGGCGGGTACAAAATTCTGCTTCACGGTGTGCTTGATTATCTGCGTGAATCTCATATATGGGATTGCAAGTTCACCAAGAACTACCATCTGAACAAATACTTTTGGGAGGACACCACGCAGACGGCGCTTTATCTTGCGCTTGTTCCAGAGGCACGGGATTTCACCTACATCATCAGCGACGGCAAGCATGTCTACCGCGAGAGATACCCACGGGAGATTGTGCCGCCGATTGAGAATACTGTTATTCAATTCTGCAAGTTTTTGGAGCGGCAGAATTTGTGGAGAACCTTTATTGAAAAATGGAAGATAAACAACACATAAGCATTGGGAAAACAAAGACTTGCCCTAAATGCGGAAGAACATTTCCAAGAACAGAAGAATACTTTGGTGTTCATAAAAGAGAAAAGGATGGACTTGATACATATTGCCGAGATTGCAAACGGCAAATGCAGAGAGAAAGTTATCAAAGGCACAAAGAACATCGAAAAAGAAAAGTAAAAGAATACCAAAAAAATTCCGAGAAATATAAAGAACAAGCGAAACAATGGCAAGAAAAAAACAAAGACAAACTACGCTCCTATCGCAAAGAATGGTATGAGGCAAACAAGGATACCGTCCTCCAAAAGCAAAAACAATATTATGAAACGCACAAAGAACACATTAGCGAAAGATCAAAAAAATATGCTGAATTACACAAAGATCAAATTGCTGTACGCAGAAAACAATATGGCGAATCTCACAAACTGGAGCGTAGTGAGTGGCGAAAAACGAAAATGGAAAACGACCCGTTCTGGGCAATGAAGCAAAACATTAGATTTAATATAGGAAATTCATTTAGAAGAGGTGGTTATTCAAAAGAATCACAGGCGTGTAAAATAATCGGTTTACCATACGAAGATTTTATTCCTTATTTGATTTCCAAATTTAAAGACACTTATGGAGAAGAATGGGACGGAAAAGAACCCGTTCATTTAGACCATATCATTCCACTTGCAACGGCGCAAACAAAAGATGATGTGATTCGATTATGCCACTATACAAATCTGCAATTACTAAAAGCAAAAGACAATTTACGCAAAGGAGCTAAACTAAACTTTGAATTATACGGAGGTACACAATGAGCGCATGGGATGATTATCAGCGCGAGGAACGCGAGGAATCAGCAAAGGTCACGGGGCGGCTTCGGTGCGTCATCGTGGATGTGGAGGAGACGGAGAGCAAGACGAGCGGCTTGCCGATGATTATTGTTTCCGTCCGTCCGTCCGGCACGGTGTTCAAGGTTAAGTCCTACATCGTCAAGAACGAGCATTTCAACCGCAACATGACGCAGTTCTTTGATGCGTTCCCGGAGATCGGGGACGGCAACTTTAACTTCATTGAGTGGATCGGCTGCGAGGGAGCGGCGATGTTTGACCTCGATGATCGCGGATACATGAAAGTAAAATACTGGATTGATGCCGTCCGTGCAGAATCCCTCCCGCCGTTTGAGGGTGACAAGCCGGAGAAGCAGACCGTTACCACGCTGACGGAAGATGCCGAACCGGATGACGGATTGCCGTTCTAATGGTTAGGCATTGGACAGACAAACAGCTTGCAGAAGAACTCAAAAAGTTGACCATCATCTGCGATACACGCGAGAATGTCAACGGGCATATCACAAAGTATCTTGACGCGCATCATATTCCCCATATTTCCCGTAAGCTGGACGTTGGTGATTATTCCGCACAGCTTGGGGAAATGTCCTTGGAGCGCGATATTTGCGTTGAGAGAAAGCACAACCTGGACGAGATTTGCGGGAACTTCACCGCAGAACGGGAACGCTTTGAACGCGAATTTATGAGGGCAAAAGCATACGGCACAAAGGTTGTGCTGATAGTCGAGAACGCATCTTGGGGCGACATATTCCTTGGCAACTACCGCTCCAAGGTGCAACCAAAATCCCTATTTGGTTCGTTGCTTTCGTGGATGGTGCGGTACAACATCACGGTCACATTCTGCAAGCCGGAGGAAACGGGAAAGATAATTCACGGCATACTTTACTATGCGGCAAAGGAGCATTTGCTTTATGGGTGAACAAACATACACGATGGAATTTACCGTACCAGCCGAGAACATCAGCCGTATTCTTGACAGCGGAGAACGAACCGAGTTTGAAACGGGTGCTGTCAGGGATATGCACGATGGGAAAGGCGATATGGTAAGCATCCCGTGGGAGGCGATCTTGCGATTGTCGCGGCATTATGAAGCCGGGGCAAAGAAATATAAGCGCTTCAACTATCGCAAAGGGCTATTGCTTTCCAGCTACATCGACAGCGCGTGTCGGCATCTTGCCAAGTATCAATGCGGTTGCGACGATGAAGATCATTTAGCCGCCGCAGCGTTTAACATCTTGGGCGCAATGCTTGTCGAGGAAAAAACGCCGGAACTGATCGACTTGCCACTCCGAGAGGGCAGAAACCGCTTTTGCTATTTTGAGGTAGGGAGCAATATTCCTAACGGATAGGCGGTGATGCCTTATCGGAATGGGCGACAAGAAACAGGCATACGCTCCACCCTACGCCCCCGTTCTCTGCAACGTGACGGGCAAGATGTATTCCCCGTGTTGCGTTAGAGAATGCAAAGAGCCGCACGTTCTTGAACGATACGGTATAGGCGGCAAGTGTATGGTGAGTATCTATGTCTGTCAGAAGTGTAAGTACAAGGTAAAGACCCCGTTCTGCGGGGCGTTGGGATGCGGGTATGGATTGGAGCAAAGGGTACAAGAGGGAGAGTAAGGCAAGTTGGGATGACATAGCGGAGGCGATACACGATACCGTCACGATGGACGAGATCGTCAAGGTCTATGCTCCGTCCCCGCCTCCACGCCACAACCGCATCCCTTGTCCTTTCCATAACGGTAAGGACTACAATCTTTCGTTTATGCCGCATGGATATAAATGTTTCGTGTGCGGAGCAACGGGGGACGCAATCGCCTTTGTTAAGGACTTGCTGGGACTGTCTACAAGGGCTGATGCTATGCGGCGCATTAACCAGGACTTGGGGTTGCGCCTCCCGTTGGATGGGGAAGTTGATGCGCGATTCAGTGAAACCGCAATCAACAGATGCAAAGAAGCACAGGAACGCGAACGGATAAGGCAAGAGTGGTGGACGCAGTACCACGCATGGCTTGATGAATGGATAGAGTGCGACAAGGTCAAGCAAACCACCGATCCAATGTCCGACGAATGGTGCAACGCTGTGAAGCGATTAGAATATCTTGGCTATCTGTTGGACGGATTGCCGCCAGAACCGAGGTGACAGGAAATCAAGGCACTAACAGTTAGCGAAACAAAATCTATCTTAGCAAGCGGAAAAGGGAATGTTCCCGCTGTGACTATAAACAACTTCTACCTTGTAATGACGAATGACGCAATCTACAAGACGGTACGGTTTAACGAGTTGCGCGGTATGCCGGAGATTCACATGAACGGCAAAGTGCGGCTTTGGAATGATGCAGACGAAGCAGAGAGTATGCGGCATTGCGAGGAAAACTACGGGCTTTACTCAAAGGAAAAGCACATGGCAGCGTTGCGGATGCTCTTTGCAGAACGACGGTACAACCCGATTGTGGATATTGTCGAGAGCGTCAAATGGGACGGAAAAGACCGCTGTGCGCTCTATCTTACAACGTGGGGCAAAGTGGACGATACCGAGTACACACGCGAGGTGTCACGCCTCATCTTCGCCGGGGGAATCCACCGCCTGTATCTCCCAGGGCAGAAGTTTGAGGACGTTCCGATTTTGATGGGCGACCAAGGATGTGGAAAAAGCACAATCATCCGTTTTCTTGCGTTGAACGATGACTACCACGGTGAACTAAAGCAGATGGAGGGGCAACAGGCCATTGAGGACTTGCAAGGCAAGTGGATCATGGAAATTCCCGAAATGTCTGCGTTCACGAAAGCCAAAGACCAAGAGGCAATCAAGGCGTTTGTTTCGCGCCAGCGTGACCAATACCGCAAACCGTATGACCGTAACCCCACGGAGTTGCCCCGTAGGTGCATCTTTGTCGCAACGTCAAATGACCGCAACCCGCTTGTCGATAAGACGGGCAACCGCAGATGGTATCCAGTCGAGTGCAAAGGCGATAGGGCATACGGCTATTGGGTTTACAACCATGAGGACGAAATACGGGACTACGCGCTCCAATGTTGGGCAGAAGCAAAAGCAAAGATTGACTCCGACGAAATGAAACCCTTTGCAAACAGCAAGTACCTAGCCGAGTATCAAAAAGCACAGGACAACGCCATGCAAGATGATTGGCGTGTGGGTGCTATCATTGCGTTTCTTGACCAAAAGAACCCCGGTGAAAGAACGTGTGTGCGCGAACTGTTTCACCGTGTTCTTAGTCCTAACCCCGACTTTCCCAAAGAACCGTCACTTGTGGAGAGCAAGGACGTTGCCAAGATCATTGACCGCATGAAAGACTGGGAGAGAGTAGGGGACAAGCGAATCGGATCGTATGGTGTGCAGAAATGTTGGGTGAAACAGGGAGAACCGATTATTGAAAAGCCTGACAAACCGTTTTGGGAAGAATGAGGTGATTAACCACGGCAATAGATAAAGACCTTGTAATTAAGATGTTTCAAGAGGGGAAAAGCTACCGAGCAATTTGCAAAGCGACAGGAGCGAGTGAAACCTATGTCAAGCAAATTATTTTCAAGGCGCGGAAGAAAGGCATACTCCCTCCGGCTGTGCATCTGACAGAAGAAGAACGGGAAGAACGGGGAACGGACAAGCGGCTTGTGAACGTGGGGCAGACCCCGGAGGAATACGCCGAGAAAGCGTTGGCGCATTGGGAACAATCCCCCGTTGCGGTTGCCATGACGGAGAACAAAGCGGGTATCAACCGTGCGGCGGGTGCTTTCGTGATGGAGTGTATCAAGCTGGGGCAGACGGTAGACAAGCGCGACCCGGAACAGCTTATGAACGCCCTATACACCTACGTTGCACTCTGTACACAGGCGGGTATGCCTATGCTTGTAAAGACCGCTTGCCTTGCGTGTGGGCTGAATAGGCAAGACTTAAACAAGTGGCGCAAGGGAGAGCAGAGGGCAAGTGACCCACGGTATAAAGAGTTTGCCGATGCGTTTGAAGCAATCGTGGGAGCGGGGCTTGAAGCGTCTGCCGCGGCTGGTGCGGTTGACAGGGTGCTTACAATTTGGTGGCAGAAAGCTTACATGGGTATGACTGAAGCACAGCCGCAGCAGCAAGAGGTAGAAGAACCTTTGGGGCAGCGCGTCAATTCGGAAGATATTGTAAAAAAGTATTCTGGATTGCCAGATTGACGGGAGGAATTAATTTGGCAAAGAAAATGTATAGACCAGAAAGAAAAGTGTGCCGTATCTGCGGCAGAGAATTTCCAAACACGCATGAGTATTTTGAGTGGTCGCATAGGGAATTGAACTATCTCCAAACATTCTGCCGTGAGTGTTCCGTCAAACGAAGCAGAGAAAAATATGAGCGCATGATGCAAGACCCGGAAAAGTACGAAGCGTACAAAGAACGGGCAAGGCAAAAGGAACTTGAAAAGTTGAGGGCTGCGGGTGTGCAAGAGAAACAAGAGAAAACGGAATACGCCACCACGCCATACGCGATACGTCAACGCGAAAAACTCCACAACGATCCTGTGTTTGCAGAAGTAGCAAAGATACGTCGCGCTGTTCGTTCCTGTGTGCTTTCGCAAGGTAAAAACAATATCACAACAAGCAAATATGCAGAAATTGTCGGTATGCCGATGCGTGATTTGCACCATTACCTTTTGCAGACCTTTGAGGACACTTACGGTTATCCGTGGGATGGCGTGGAGAAAACCAACGTAGATCACATTGTCCCGCTTTGCACTGTTGAAACCTTGGAGGACAAGAAGAAACTGTTCCATTACACAAATCTGCGGTTAATCAAAGCCAGAGATAACCATGCCAAAGGGACAAAACTTGATTATCAGATTGGAGTGTGTCAGTGAACGTATTAGTAGCTTGCGAGGAAAGCCAGGAAGTATGCAAGGCGTTTCGTGCGCGTGGGCATAATGCTTTCTCTTGCGATATTCAAGAGTGCAGCGGGGAACATCCTGAGTGGCATATCATGGGTGATGCGCTGCTGTCCATTCTGGGGGGGGCGATTGTCCACTATGGACGGACAAACGCATGACGTTGACAAGTGGGATTTGATTATCGCCCATCCACCTTGTACCGACCTTGCCGTAAGTGGCGCACGTTGGTTTCCAGAGAAGCAGAAAGATTTACGTCAGCAGAAAGCTGTTGCGTTCTTCATGCAGATGATTTGTGCGCCAGCGGCAAAGGTTGCGGTTGAGAATCCCATCGGCATAATGTCCACCGTTTACCGCAAGCCGGATCAGATTATTCAGCCTTATGAATACGGTCATCCCGTCAGAAAGTCAACTTGCCTTTGGCTTAAAGGACTGCCAAAACTGATTCCTACAAACATTGTGAGCAGCGAGTATGACGAACACGGATTTTCAATCGGTGGTGCTTTGCGTTGGGCGTATGACGAAAACGGCAAGGTCATATCCTGGAACGATCCCCGCACAGCAATTATCCGCTCAAAGACTTTTCCAGGCATCGCCCGTGCTATGGCAGAACAGTGGGGTTGATATGCGCCACTACCACCACCACGGCATAGTCATGCGGGTACTGAAGTGTCCTGTGTGCGGGTATGTCACAAGGGCAAGCAAGAGGGCGGATCGCAGAACGGCTGCAGGGCATAGGAAAAGCCTGTGGTGTCCGTTCTGCAAGCAGAAACAACAGTTTATTCAGATTAGCAGATAGGAGGATAATATGGAAGATTACAAAATCCGTATGCAAGAGGAATACAAGCAACTGAAAGAGCGGTACAAGAAACTGCACAAGATGCTTGTCAAGTACGATGCGGGGACGCTTGACTTTGAACTGTCCTATCCCGTTGGGCTTCTCCGCGACCAGAAGTCAACGATGGGGCATTACCTCAACATTCTGGAAATCCGCGCCGAGATTGAGAATGTGCCGCTTGATTAAACTTTAATCATACCACGCACAACTTATCTTGTCAAACAGTATCTGTGGCGCAAATAAACGCGCTCTAAGCGGCTTTCTTTAGAAAAACGAATAATGACTTGGCAAAACAGAAAACCGCTTAGAACGCAAAATAATGGCTTGTAAAGGATGGTGAGAGGAAACGGCACGAATAGGGTTGATAGACGTTGACGGTCATCACTTTCCAAACCTCGCGTTGATGCGAATCAGCTCATACCACAAATCGCGGGGAGATACGGTGGAGTGGTGGTGGACAGACTTTGAACACTACGACATGGTGTATATGTCAAAGATATTCTCCGATGCGTACAGTGCGGATGTGCCAGAACCAATGAACGCAGAAAGGGTTGTCAAAGGTGGCACGGGATATGCGATTTCTCTTGTCGATGGCAAAGAGGTTTATGATAAACAGAAAGACCCGTCACTCCCGCCTGAGATCGAGCGTTGCCGCCCGGACTATTCCATCTATCCGCAGTTCTCGTTTGCCGTATCTCTCACCTCTCGCGGATGTCCTCGCGGCTGTGCGTTCTGTCACGTTGGAGCGAAAGAGGGAAGATGTGCCGTCAAGGTTGCTGATGTGTCCGACTTTTGGGATGGGCAGAAAGAGATAAAGGTGCTTGACCCGAACATCACAGCTTGTAAAGACAAGCGCGATCTAATGCGGCAATATATTGAGACGGGCACATGGATAGATTTTACGCAAGGCATAGATATACGGCTTATAAACGATGATGATATAGCCGATCTAAACCGCATGAAGATCAAGAATGTGCATTTTGCGTGGGATAATCCAAAGGACAATCTAGCAGACAAATTTAGACGGTTTACCGATGCGTTCAATATAAAGGATCACAGACGCAAGACGGTTTACGTTCTCACAAACTTTAATAGCACGATGGACGAAAACCTTTACCGTGTCTATACACTCCGCGATCTTGGCTATGATCCGTATGTGATGATCTATGACAAGCCCCATGCGCCAACAGAAATACGGCATTTGCAGAGATGGTGCAATAACAAGATAGCATTTAACGCTTGCCGTGATTTCGCAGAATATAACCCAAAACTTGCATAACACAAAAAAGCCGGTGGTATTTCTACCTCCGGCTTGATTGTTTGTGATGGGTTATTTGATTGTGGCGACGCTGACGTATGCGGCGTATTCATCGCTGTCAACAATTTTAATCGGATAGCCATAAAACATGGTATCAATATGCAACGGAATTTGTGCGCTTGCAGTTGTGCTGTTTTCGGTTTCGTTTAGAATGATGACTGTATTCTGCATCATGTATTGAACAAGCGTAGCAAACAGCGGAGCGGTAAAGCAAAGGGTTATATTATCTCGCAGAAAACCGCGATCTTCCATAAGGTTTGCCGTTGCCACGGAGTTGAACGCTATACGTTGTGCCTTATCAATTTGACTTTCGTTTTCGTCAAAGTGTGTCAAGGTATGCGCTCCCTCCCTCCTCTTTCCAAATCCTCATTGCCTCCATCGGAGAAACAGAAGAACACAAGGCGTAGTGGCGCGGGTGGGCTTTAATATATGCTTCGCGGTGCGCTCGAATTGCGTCTGTGATTGCCTTTTCTGCAATGTCGTTTTCTCTGTTTGACAGCTTGCACATTTCATTATATCCGATTAACTTGATAATAGATGGAAAGTTATCGGTTTCTTTGATGTAGTCAATGGCTTTTCTGTACCATTCGTCCCTTGTCATTTTGTTTTCCTCCCTCACGCCAGCTTTCGCTGTGCCGTGTCCCTGTTCCACTGTGCCTTTGACAGCTTGTTTTCTGCTGTGTGGATTTGGTTTTTAAGTGTCACGATCTTGCTTTGATACTTTTCAAACTGCTTGCTACCCGGCACTGTGCCAGCTTGCAGAAGCAACTGATAGTCAAGCTGTGCGTATAGGTCTGCTGTGCGGTCTTGCAGAAAGTCGATGTCGGCGGTGGCCTGTGCCAGAACGTGGCGCATCTTCTCCATCTCTGCGGCTTGCCGTTCCTGTTCCTTTCTCAACCTCTCGCGCTCCTGTGCGGCCTCCCGGTTGATCTGGTCCTGGCGTTTCTGCCATGCGATCCTTGCCTTTTCCGCTTCAATCTGTCTGCGCGTTTCCTGTTTTGCTCTCTCTCGCATCAGCCGCATTTCCTCGCGCTGTGCCGCCTGTTCCTCGCGGATGCGCTGCCGCTCTTGCTCTGCTCTCTCTGCCTGTCTGCGCTCTGCTGTGCCTTTCAGCAAGCGATATACTCCCCATATCGCAAGTATTACGATGATGGTTGTCATTGCTCTTTCTCCTTTCGGTCTCCTAGCAGTTGTTGCGTTATTTGCACATACTCATTTGGAATTTTTAATCTCGTCTAATCTTTTTTTTGCGTTTTCATAAGTGTTAAAGACAAGATCGCCGTAATATTCATACAAGTTTCCAACCGTATCATTAGGATTTGGACGATGCGACACAATCTTGATTCTTCCATCGTATTGCAGCGCATCAACCTTTCTTTCAACAATTACACCATTTGTCAAAATGCTACCGAAAGCAGTTCGGACAGAAATAAAATATGCCGTATCTCCAATTTTTAGAGGGAAAGGAATTATGCTCGAATCGGCTAAGTATTCAGCAATTTCTTCACTATTGGTTTTCTTTGCAAGGATTTTTGCTTCGTCGATTTTTTCCTTCAACGCTTTTGCAATATCGTTTTTCATTTTCATTTTTTACGTTTCTCCTTTCGTGTTTGGGGGTGGTTAGAACGTCCTCCAACCTGTGTTCCTGTTTTTGATAGCTTCTTGCGCTTCTTCTAATCGCTCGATCTCGTCCAGCTCGTCAAAGCTACCCGCGCCCCATTTTCGGCTTTGCTCGGCTGTGGGGGGCGTTTTTCGCGCTTTCATGTAGTCCAGAAGCGCGGCAAGGATTAAACCCTGGACGCTTGCGCTGTGCTTCTCGGCGTACTTTCTGACCCTCTCGCCGTCTTTCTCGGACATTCTGATTTTGAACTCCGTCAGCTTTGCGTGATACTTTTCAACCGCTTCTTTGTTCCCCATTGCTGCGGCCTCCTGTGTGCGTTTTTCTTCCATTGTACCACCCTTTCTATATAGTTTCAAGTCATGCCGTGCGGCGGCTCAAAAGCCAGCCGGAAAACTCGGATTGTTCCATCTGTGCCAACTTCTCCCGGAACGCTTCGGCCTCTCGCAGAGTGTCAAACGCTCCGCAGGTGCAACCCAGCCCCGCCCCGATGAAGTCAACGAAATAAACGCTTTCGGTGGGGTGCTTTCTCAGCCAAATACACGGCGACACCTCAACCCGCGCCCCGTTCTGATGGTCGTATATCCATTCAAGCGGCTTTTCATAGACGGTGCGCCCGTCGCTGTATCTTGCTGTGAATCTCTCGCACATCTTCATTTTTCCGTGTCCTTTCTCCCCGTGTTGCCGATAGGTCAGCCCGTCCCCGTGTCCCTCTGTCTGTTCAAGCGTCCCGCCAGTATGTCCAGGCGTTCACTTTGCTTGTCCCGTATCGCTTCAAGTAGCTGTCAACTTTCTTTTCGTGCTGTGCCGCTGCGGTCTTGTATGCCTCTGTGATAAGGTCGATTTCTTCCGGCGTGGCAACTCTGCGGCTGCACCCTCTGACGGTCAGCACCTTTCCGGGCAATTCTTCCAGATAGCACGACCCGCCGCAAGCGTCGATCAACTCCGACAGTCTGACAAACTCCACAAACGCCAGTTTGCAATCCTCGGACTGTCCCGTGTACTGCTTCGACCCAATGACAAGCGCATAATTTCCGCTCATTGTCCGCGCTTCGTCAAGGTCTTTCAACCACTCATTGAATTGCTTCATGTTCTCACGCTTGAAATAGCTTTCACTCTTTCGGGCATGGGCTGCGGCGCTCTGTGCTTCGTCGTAGTCGTAACCGCTTTCACCGAAACAGAAATCTTTTTCAATGCTCTGTTTGTCTACGGTGATAATCTCGCCGGAGGGCAGAACGGCAACCGCCGCGACCTTATTCACGCAGTAGTCAATCATGCGGGGGCTGTCCCACGCCTTGCAGAACTCGCGCCGGAGGGCTTCGCGGTCAACCTGGGGGCGGCTCGTCGGCCTCGCTGCCGGGGTCGGGCGGCTCGGCTCGGTCACGGCTTCGCCCGTGATGGCTGCGCGGACTGTGGCGGGGTCGGCGTACCCGTACCAGATGCCCCGCGCCCTGTGCCAGCGGAAGCGCAGCCCTTTCAGCGCATCCCGGACGGCCTCGGAGGGCTTGCCGTCAAAGGCGACCTCCGTGCTGTTGAACTGGTCGTTGTGGGTGATGGTGAACGGCTCGGCCTGGGCTTCGTCGTTCTCGCTCTCGGTCTGCTCCGGCTTTGCCTCGGCTTCAACCTCGGCGGGGGCTTCGATGTGGGGGCAAGTCACAATCGGCTTGCCCCTCTCCTGTGCGGCTTCGACTTCGTAGCTGCTGGCCTCGCTGATGATGGGGTCATTGTCATACTTGCTGTAATGGGCTTTCACATCCTCGACGCACTCAGCCTTGGCGATGTTGCTGCAATAGGTGTCAGTGTCGTACCATTTGAAAGTCACGTTGTAATACTTCATTTTGATTTTCCTTTCCGGCTCTGTGGCCTGTCGTGGTTGGTGTGTTTGGTTTTGGTGTTCGTTACGCTGTCGGGGCTTGTCCGGCAGCGTTGCCAGCATCAAAACCGGGGCTTTATTTGCCGAGCTTGTCGGCTACCATTTCGAGCATCTTCACCCGCGTTTCGTAATCGGGGCAATTTGTGATGATGTTTCGGACTTCTTCGGGGAGGTCAAGCACCGCAAGCGGGCCTCCGATGCGCTTCATAGCTGCGTTCATGCGATTTGTCATGCTCTCGTTCATTGTTCTGTTCTCCTTTCGTGTCTGTCGGTCGGTTTAGGCAATCTGCCAGAGGTCGCCGCACTTGCTGATGGTGTAGCCGTTCGCGGTGGCTACGGCTCTGGCTTCGGTTTCGGTGCGGTAGGTCTTGCCGTCGGTCGGGCAAATCGTCCCGTTTTCGGTGACGCGCTTCACGGTGTAGCGGGTGCGCTTTCCATATCCGATGATCTCAATAGCGTAATACATTGTGTTCCCTTTCTGCCTCGGTGGGCTGTTCGTTGTGGTGTGTGCTTTCCTTATCTGTCCCTATTGTAGCAAATGTGTACCCACATTGCAAGATGGCAAACTCAACAAAGATGTGTCCCCATATTTGTGCATAATGTATCCCCACATTCAGCATGAACACGGGGACACATTATATATGAATTGGGGGACACATTCGGCGGTCTTTGGGGACACATACGAGCCAATACGGGGACACATTCGCCCCGTCTGCGGCTTTCTGTGGCTCTCTGCGCCTGTTCTGCGTCTGCTGCCGTGCTGTGACCCTCTGCGGGTGCTGTGCCTGTCCTGGGCGCGTTCTCGCTGCTGTGGTGGCCTGTCCGATCCTCTCACCGTCCGCCCCGCCAAGATCACCCCGCACCCCCTCGGCGGCTCTTGCCCTGGCTCTTCCCCTGTCGCGTCCTCTGTGCCGCTCTCCGGCTCTCTCTGCTCTCCGTGGGTGTCTGCTCTGCTCCTGTCCCTCCGTGGCTCTGTGGCGCATCCTGTGGCCTGTGGCGGGTGTCCTGTCTTGGTGGGGCATCGGTGCATCTTCTCTGGTTGTTTCGGTGCTGATGTGGGGGATGAGTACATCTAATATGGCATATTAGGTGAGCTTGTGGTAACGTCAAGATGAAGCGTCCTCGTTTCAAATACATATGTCTTTCTACCGTGGACATTTAGCACTCTCGCCTTGCGACTGCTAACATGATAACTCTCTGTATTCATATTCCGGGCTGTTTGGTCTGTTTTCCCCGCATATTATGAAACAAAAACATTATTTTGTTCAATAATAGCCGGATATGCCTATACAGAGCGTAATAATCGGTTGACATAACGACATCCTGGCATTGATCCGGCTCATAATCCTACCTACCCAGGGGGTAAATAGGGATAGCGTGGAGGGGCGGGGTTACGTCCCTCGATTTTCGCGAAACGCAAAAACGCCCCTCTTTTTAGATGGGCAAAATTATGAATTTAGGTGTAGCTGTGCAGAGCGAATCTGAAAAATTTCTGAAAGCTAAAAAAGGCAAAAACAAGGTGTTGGAGAGGTTAAAATGGGGCAAAAACGTGAAAATGTTGCTGAAAATTATAATTATGTAAACCACAGCAACGGTACAGCAACACCTACAGCAACACCCTCAAAGCATTGATATATCTATATTTTTTCTTTTAGTGTTGCTATGTTGCTAAGAAATGGGTAAAACTTCATGGAAAAATCGTAGGAAAAGGTTAAGAAATACGGCAACATTAGCAACACAGCAACAAATTTTGGTTTGGTGAGAGGCATGGGCGAGGGACTAATTATAAGATAAAACGGGGTAAGAGAGGGCGGTGTGAGATAATGGGGACAAGGTGTAAAGAAAGGAGAGGTTGACACCTTGGCGACGATTAGGTTGTGTGATTTATGTGGTGAGCCGCTTAACAAGGCGGCAAACACGAAGTACAAGGTAAAGCGTGAGTGGGAAAGTTGGCCTTGTGACCGTGGATGGGAAACGATTGAGGTACACGATGAGTGCGTGTTTAGGCTGTTGAGCGCGGTGAAAGAGAAGAAGGGGGACGGACACCTTGCAGACCGATAATGTTTTTGCGCGCAAGGAGTACATCGAGCGCGAGGCGGCAATCAATTCGCTGACAGAAGAAAATCTTGTGCTGAACCTCGACAGCGTCATGGACGGCTTGTCAAATCAGATAAAGCGTTCCGCGCACAGGATTCTCGCTTCGCTTCCCGTCGCCGATGTTGCGCCTGTGGTGAGATGCAGAGGAGGAACTGGCACGATTGCTTGCATCAAACGCAGACCGCAACGAGTGTAGAATCTATTCCTACAAGGACGGGTGCATGGAAAACTACGATACATGTGTATGTCAATGGCTCGATTGGCTGAAACAGGAGGCAACAGATGAAAGTTGAACTATTAGAATACCCCACGGATAATGATTGGATGGAGGTAAAGAGACGGGCGTTGGTGACGATTGGGAAGAAACCGTTGACACCGCCGTCGGACGAGTGGAAACGCGAAATCCTCCGCGCACGACATTCCCCCATCCGCTATCTGCGGTTCAGCTTTCTGATTACGGATTTGCCCTCTTGGGTGAGCGTTCATCTGTGCCGTCATGTTCACGCGCAGCCGTATGTTAAGAGCCAGCGAAACGACAGGCAGACGGAATACGACAGAAACAAAGCCACGCAAGATTCACCCGTGGATATGATCTACGATGTCAACGGCGAAGAACTCATGGTGATTGCAAACAAGCGGCTGTGCCAGATGGCATCGCCGGAAACACAGATGGTTGTCGCGCGCATGGTTTGCGAGGTCAACAAGGTTTGCCCGGAGTTTGAGCCTTTCCTTGTGCCGATGTGTGAGTACGTCGGTGAGTGCAAGGAAATGAACGGGGGATGTGGGCGATGTTAGTAAAAGGATGCCCATTTTGTGGTAAGATGCCCAAAATCGACACTTCGCAATGGAAACATTTCGAGCATCAGTATGATTCGCTTGAAATCGTAGAGCAGAGAGTAAAGATTGATTGCGATAAGTGTTTTCTGCACATGGATATTTCCGCAAGAAAAGTTGCGGAGTGCGGCCTTGACGAAAAGGTTTATCGGTTTTTGGCAAAGAAATGTGTGGAGGACGTTTTAAGAAACGTATGGAACAGGAGGTATTGGGATGGGCGCAATAACGCTTGACGGGATTTTGAGAGCGGAACATGACGTTATTCAAACGGCTTTTGACGAATGGTTAGGGCAGAGTGATAAGCCGATGGAAGATTTGCAGTATGTGTGGGGCGTACATGACATGGCGCACAAGCTGATTGACAAACTGGAGGGCAAGAATGGCAACGGCGGGGACAACTGACGATTGGACTGCCGCCCCGTACGCGCCTTGGCTTGAAGAAGTCATACAGACTATGGTTGCATCTAACCCGTGTGCGATTGCCATGTGCATGATAGACGAGGATGGGCTTGTATCAACTTGCTACTACGGCACAAGCCCAAATGACAGGGCGTGTATGATAGACGCGATGAGAGACGATGCGCGGTGGGCGTTTATTCATGACAACCGAGACGAGATACGCGCAATGTTAGAGGAGGAGGACGAAGATGAACAGGAGGACGGGGATGGTTGCGACACTGAGCAATAATTACGTCGGCTTATTAGAAAGAGACTACACCCGCAAACCTCCGTCTAACCGTTGCGAAAACTGCGGTGCGCCACTGAATGAATATGGCGGTTGTGATTACTGCGGAACGGGAAAGCAAAGCAAAGCAACTAAGGACGAACCACCGCGCTATAAGTATCAGCTAATGGGGCGTGATGTGGTTGACGGCGATGCGGTTGTGTACTTTCAAGGAAGTCTATACCGTTGCCACGTTGTCAAGGCAGAGTCGGTACAGTATGACAATGGCGGTGGCAGATCGTATGACGGAACGCTTTATCGAAACGAACCAACCATAAAGCGTTGGTTTCAAGTTGTTCAAGATTAGGTGATATGACGATGAACTACAAGACCCTGATACCGACGCTGATTGCGAAGAACCTACCTGATGCGTTGGAAGATGCCTTTGCCCTGTGCCGTGAGTTGGAACAGGAGAACGCTGTGCGGGTGGAGGGTACGGGCAAGCGTGACCACGGCACAACCGTCTTTGACAAGGCCAACTTTGCAGACGCGCACAGCCTTAACAAGCAGATTCGTGCAAAGTCAATGGAGTTGCTACGGTCAAACAATGCGCCTGACCTCATGCTTGAACTCTACTACAAGACGCATCTTTTTGACGCTCCGCATGAGTTTGACAGCTTTTGCATCTACATTGAGAAAGACCGTGCGCCGGAGAAGCAGTTTTATGTGCCGAGGCGCAAACAGCTTTTGCCGTGCGCGATGGCGTTGCAAGACTTGGAGGACGGCAAGATTGAACTGCTTGGCATCTCCGAACCTCCAGGCGTAGGCAAGACCACCCTTGCCGAGTTCTTCCTTGCATGGACTTCCGGGCGCAATCCGTTTTTGCCTAACCTTGTTGGATCGCATAACAACGCTTTCTTGGGCGGCGTTTACGGTGAAATGCTCCGAATCATGGAGATTGACGGCGAATATCGGTGGGGCGATGTATTTCCCGGTCTGTCCGTAATTGCAACCAACGCAAAGGATTTGATGATTGGCGTTGGTTACGACAAAGCAGATGATATGCGGTTTAAGACGTTGGAATTCACGTCGGTTGGGGCTGGAAACGCTGGTAAAGTCCGCGCGATGAATGTGCTTTACTGCGACGATTTGGTTTCCGACATTGAACAGGCACTTTCGCCGGATAGACTGGACAAGCTGTGGCAAGCGTACTACACGGATTTGCGTCAGAGAAAGATCGGCAATCGCGTAAAGGAACTGCATATCGCTACCCGTTGGAGTGTCCATGATGTCATTGGACGGTTGGAACGGGAATATGAGAATGATCCGAAAGCAAAGTTTATTCGTTTTCCGGCTTTGGACGAAAACGACGAGAGTAACTTTGATTATCCTTACGGCTTGGGCTATACAACCGAAGCGCTCCATAAACAGCGCGACATTATGGACGATGCCAGCTTTCGCGCATTGTTTATGAACGAGCCGATTGAACGTCTTGGCTTGCTATATGATGTTCAAGAACTGCGGAGGTTTTTCGAATTGCCCGACAAAGAGCCGGACGCAATTCTCGCAATCTGCGATACAAAGGAGCAAGGTAGCGATTTCTGCGTTTGCCCCGTGTTCTATCAGTACGGCAATGATTTCTATTTGGTTGACATAATCTGTGATAACGGAAAAGTCGAAATCGTGCAAGAGCGTGTTGCACAAATTCTTGTCAGCCGTAAAGTCAAGATGTGTCGAATTGAAAGCAACCGTGGTGGCACGATATTCGCGCAGAATGTGGAGAAGCGCGTAAAGGAACTTGGCGGCTTTACATCCATTACGACCAAGTGGACGCAGACCAACAAGGAAACACGCATCCAAGTGAACAGCGCAATGGTTAAGGAACACGTTCTGTTCAAGGACGAGTCAAAGATGGACAAGGAATACCGTGAGGCAATCCGTCAGCTTACAACTTACTCCATGATGGGCAAAAATAAGCATGATGACGTTCCCGACTGCCTTGCTATGTTCGTAGACTGGCAAATGTCTGACCGCTCTAACATCGTGCAAATCCTCAAACGCCCGTTCTAGCATTTGTCAACACTTTCGTTGACATAACAAAATATATTGTGAGATAATGTACGCTGAACAACAATATATTGTGTTTGACAGGGGGATATGCGGGAAAACTGCAACCGACCTTTGGGAAAACTCCCATAAAGAACGTGCCTCTGTGCTTCTCCTTTCCGCAGAGAGCGTCTAAAACGAGCAAGCGTCTGACGCTGACGCACAAGCCCTCGGCATGGACTGACACCCTAAACCGGGGCATTACTTGTAAAAGACAGGCATAACGCCTTTGGGACAGACACGGTAGCATTATCGCGGGGTGGGGCGGCTACCGATGGAGAATTGAATGAAAGCTATCCGAGCAGATTTGCCGCGAGAGTTGGAAAGCGTTGAACTGCTGATCTTGGCAGATTACCATTACGCCGACCCAAACTCCGACCATGACGCAATTAAACGCGATATTGACTATGTTGCACAGCACGATAACGCCTACGCTGTTCTGGCGGGTGATTTGATGGACTGTGCATTAAAATCATCGTTGGGCGACTGTTATGTAAACCTTTCTCCGATGGAAGAACTTACGGCTTGCATGGAATTGCTTAGTCCTATCGCGCACAAGATTGTTGGGATTGTCGGCGGCAACCATGAAGCGCGTCATTACAAAACTAACGGCGTTGATATGACGAGATTGCTTGCAAGGCAAATTGGGGTTGAAGATCGTTATTCAACGGACACGGCTTTGATATTTCTTCGTGTTGGTGAATCGTGCGACCATCGGCAACACCATCGTCCGATATGTTATACCATTTATCTGACGCACGGAGCGGGTGGAGGGCGCAAGGAAGGCGGCAAGGTACAACGCCTTGTTGACTTGTCTACGATAGTTGACGCAGATGCGTACATCGTCGGACACACCCACTTGCCAGCTTCTTTGAAAACTGCGTATGCGCGTCCGTGCCTTGCAAATAATAGCATTACCTATTGCACCAAATTGTTTGTCAATTCAGCCGCTAAACTGAATTACGGCGGGTATGGAGATATAGGCGGCTATCGTCCTAACGCAAAGGACACGCCGAGGATTATCTTGGGCGGCAGAGAGAAAACGATGTACGCACTTGTTTAAGGGGCTGATTAGTTGAACGACAATCCGAACACCACGCCTGTTGTGCGTAATGATATGTTTGGGCGGTTGGATATTTACGCATCGTTTGACGATATCAACCGCGACAACGTGATTTCCGAATTGAACAGCGCGCTTGTGTACCATGTGATGAATATGCTCCAGGAGGAATTTCTTTACTGGTATCGGCGCGGTGTTCAGCCCATTCTTTACCGCACAAAGGAAATCCGCGACGATATTCTGAACATCGTTCAAGAAAATCACGCAGAGGAATTTGTTGCGTTCAAAAATGGATACTTCTTACAGAAAGATGTCAACTACACAGCACGGCGCAAGGGCGTACAGAGCAAGGTAAAGAAACTAAACGAGTACCTTTACCGTTCCGGCAAACACGTTGCGGACAACAAGACTGCGGACTGGTTTCATACGGTTGGCAAAGGCGTGACGTACATTGAGCCGAGTGACGATCCAGAATCTCCGTTTAAGGCATACGCGCTCGACCCTCGCTCCGCTTTCGTTGTCTATTCCCTCAAACCCGGCAACAAGCCGATTATGGGCGTTAACCTTGTGACGGCTGACGGCAAGGCGCGGTTTGATGTGTTCACAGAACGCGAGGTCTACCACCTTTCCGGCACGGTTGTTGGGAAGATGATTACCACCGAGGTAAACCACGATTTCATTGTGACCGCAACCACGCTCGACAGTGTAGAGCCAAACGTGCTTGGGCGTATTCCTATCATCGAATACCGATATAATTCCGTCAATATGGCTTGCTTTGAAGCGGCAATCCCTATCCTTGACGAGATTAACAATATTGTTTCCAACGCTTGTGACGGCGTAGAGCAGTTTATTCAGACGCTTGCTATTGCCGTAAACTGCGAATTTCCTGAGAACACCACAGTTACGGATATTCGTAAGGCCGGAATGATTGCGCTGCGGTCTATTGGCGAGAACAAGGCCGATTTTAAGGTTTTGTCCGAACAGCTTGACCAGACGCAGACTAAGGTGCTTGTTGATCGGCTTTACGACCAAGCCCTACGCATTGCGGCTATGCCAGCACGGTCTAATGGTAGCACCACTTACGACACTACTGGTAGCGCGGTGCTTGCAAACTTTGGTTGGTATCAGGCTGACTGTGCGGCGCGAAACACTGAGGATTTGTACCATGAGAGCAACAAACAGTTTGATGCAATCATGGTTGAAATTCTCCGGCGCAAAGGGCTTCTTGACATTGACTTGAATGACTTCGAGGCGCAATTTAGCCATTCTGAAACTGCAAATGTCCAGTCTAAGGCGCAAGCGTTCCAGACGCTTATGGCTGCGGGTATGCATCCTGAGTTGGCTATGGCAAAGAGCGGAATTAGCAACGACCCTGTTAGGGATGCGTCTATGTCCGAGCCATATATCAAGATGGTGTTTGGCGACCCGTCCGAAGCATTGAAAGAAGATAAGGGCAAAGGCGAGGCCGTCATTGTTGAGGAAGATCGTGACAACGGCGAAAACGCCACTGGTGGAGCAGTATGACACCTAAACTTTCAATTCTTACCCCTGTTTGGAATCAGGAAGAACTCGTTATTAAGGGCTTAGATAGCATCCCGCGCAGAGATGATATTGAGGTCATTGTGCGGGATGACGGCAGCACGGACAACACGCTTGCAAATCTGCGTAGGTACAAGGACGAACACCCGGAACTGAACATGACGGTGCAAGCCAACGACAAGAACTACGGCGTTGCGTACACGGCAAACCGTCTGTTGGAGAGCGCAACGGGCGAATACTTCCACTTCTTTATGTCTGACGATTATCTGTACACCGACAGATATAACGAGTTGATTGAGCGGTTGTATCAGTCTGATGCCGATGTGATGTGCATGGACTTAATTGAGAACAGCGGCTATCGGTATGATTTGGGTAAGGAAAAGGAAGATTTCTATTGCGCCCAGGCGTGTAGATTTATTAAGCGCAGTTTTGTCGAGGGCATCAAGTATCACGAAAAGGTAAAAGCTGGCGAGGATGGTTTTTACCACGTTGAGATGATGAAGCGCAAGCCAAAGGTTGAGTATACACACATCCCCGCTTATCATTACAACTTTCCGCGCAAGGGAAGTCTTGTGAATCTGCGGATGCGAGGACTTATTAATGCCGAGGACTTATCACCTTAAAAACGTAATATACTTTCCCAACTTCAACTACTGCGGCGGCACGGAAACATTCTGCTATGAGTTCTGTTTGAAGTACGGCAAGGACTACGATATTAGCGTAGTTTACCTTGTTGGCGACGAAACGATGATGAACCATATCCGCGAGGTTGCGGCGAGGGTTATCAAGATTCGCCCCGGTGACAAGATCAAGTGTGACACGTTCATCCTTGGGTACGGGCATGAAATCATCGACAGAGTTGAAGCAAAGACGATCATTCAGACGTTCCACGCCGATTACATCTGCCGTCACCTTAACCCGTGCTTTGATGAGCGAATCAAACTGCGGTTTGGCGTATCTGACAACACCACGCAAGGCATCAAAGAGCATTACCCGTGGGCGAAAGATATGCAGACGATGTACAACCCGTACACCGTGAAAAAACCGCGCAAGGTGCTTAATCTTATCTCCGCAACGCGCCTGTCCCCCGAAAAGGGGTTTGAGCGCATGAAGATATTTGCAGAGAAACTTGATGAAGCGGGAATCCCGTTCCATTGGGACATTTACACCGATCTTCCCCGCGAGAGTTTCAATAAGTCCGTTGCCATCATGCCGTGTCGTATGGATGTGTTAGACTTTATCGCAAAGGCAGATTACCTTGTTCAACTTTCCGACACTGAGGGTTTTTCTTACACCGTAGTCGAAGCATTGTCCGTTGGTACTCCCGTTATCTGCACGGAGTTCCTTGTCGCACAGGAAAACGGCGTGATTGACGGCAAGACGGGATTTATCCTCCCGTTTGATATGAGCAACATCCCGTTGGATAAAATCGTCAAGGGCTTGCCTAAGTTTAAGTATGAGCCGAGAGAAACACACTACGACGATTATCTTGTCAAGGGCGATGTGGAATACGACGATAATTTCCCCAAAGAGGTTACGATTCGTGTCACACGCACATACCAAGATTTGCAGTTTAACAAACTGATGCACCCCGGTGAAAAGTATATCGTAACCCGTGAACGTGGTGAACACTTGGAGGATTGCGGCTTTGCGGTGATTGAAGAATGAAAAGTATTCTTCCTATGGACGAACTGAATAGGTTGGATGCGGCTTTCCGAGAACAGTTTGGCGATGGGGAATTGCCAAAAGACAAAACCATTATGAAAGCCGTTGAGGATTTGCTTGAAGATTTCTTCCTCTACGCTTTCGCAATGGCAAAAGATGTCACGAACGAAAACCTTTCATCCGATTATGAGCCTACCTTGGACGATGTAATGTCCGTTGTGGACGCGGAGGTTGCCGGAAAGACATGGAGAGAGCGAGTCGAGGACTACTTCTCAAACGGCGGCACAGGGGCAGATATTTCCCGGATCGCAGACACAGAAACACACAGGATAGCGAATACTGCGGCGCTAAGAACGGCGAAACGCGCTGGTGCTACGGCAAAGACCTGGGCGACCGTTCTCGATGATAGGGTCAGAGAGTACCATCAATATCTGGAAGGCGTTACGATCCCGATTGACGAGGACTTCTACGCATGGGACGGTACACACGCTCCCGCACCAGGAATGTTTGGAGTACCAGAGCAGGATATAAATTGCAGGTGTGAACTCATTTTTACATAAGGCGAAATGCCTTTTATAGCAAGAGGGTTATGCATGGCGGGATATACCCCCGCCGCCCTCTCTAAATTAGTTTAGGGAGGAACTTTTGCTGTGGAAGAAATTTGGAAAGATGTTGTTGGGTATGAGGGTTCTTATCAAGTAAGTAATTTGGGTAGAGTTAAGAGCGTTGATCGAACCGTTACCGTCTTTCGCGGAAAAGATGTTTATCCGTATAAAATTCACGGAAGAATCTTAAAACCAACAGTTCAAAATCACGGATACTTGGGCGTTTGGCTTTATGGCAATGGTGGCGTTTCTGGCAGAAACGGCAGAGTGTTTGGCATACACAGAATAGTTGCTGAGGCATTTTGCAAAAAGAAAGACGGCGATTGTGAAGTAAATCATATCAACGAAGATAAAACGGACAATCGCGCTTGTAATTTAGAGTGGTGTACGCACCAAGAAAATTCTGCTTATGGTACGCGAGGGGCAAGAATAGGAAAAGCAAACACCAACGGAAAGAGAAGTGTTCCAGTAGCACAATATACGCTTGATGGAAAACTTGTTAAGGTGTTTCCAAGTTTTCAAGAAGCACATAGAAACGGTTTTCAGTCTGGAAATGTGTGGAAATGTATTCACGGAATATATAGTCACGCATACGGATATATATGGAAATATGCGTAGAGGGGGATAGACAATGAGTGATGCCGTAATTGTGGCAATTATCACGGGCATATGCGCCGTAATTGGGCAATGGCTTATCTCCCGTCAGCAGACTACAAAGCGCAAGATTGATGATGCTGTAAGAGACGCGAAAATTGATGATCGTTTACAAGGCATTGAAAAACGTCTTGACGAACACAACAATTATGCATCTAAGTTTAGCGAAATCCAAACAGACATTGCCGTAATTAAGAACGACATTAAGACGCTTTACAAGGAGAAAGGTTGATATGAAGTTGCCGAACAAACTGTATGACATTCTCAAATGGATTACGATGATTGTTCTCCCGGCGCTTGCAACCGCCTACACGGGGCTTGCCGCTGTT